>OJRX01003543.1_pt1 | contig 10324 bp, 8 predicted proteins | sample 1599301 | NCBI WGS metagenome assembly OJRX01 (sample SAMN04168656, study PRJEB22393) | human gut metagenome | biome: human gut microbiome; feature: stool | host: Homo sapiens | collected 2014-03-17 | reverse complement strand
TTCGGCACCAACGACCTGACGCAGATGACGCTGGGCTTCTCGCGCGACGACATCGCCAAGTTCCTGCCGGTCTATCTCGAAAAGGGCATCTTGAAGAACGACCCCTTCCAGATCCTCGACCGCAACGGCGTGGGGCAGTTGGTTCGGGAGGCCGTGCTCAAAGGTCGCAGCACGCGTCTGCAACTCAAATGCGGTATCTGCGGCGAACACGGCGGCGAACCTTCGTCGGTAGAGTTCTGCCACTATGCCGGCCTGAATTACGTCAGCTGCTCGCCGTTCCGTGTGCCGATCGCCCGTCTGGCGGCCGCCCACGCTGCGCTGACCGAGAAATAGTTGATTTGTCCGGAATTCCACGAACGGCCCGCTTCGAAGCGGGCCGTTTGTGTTGAAAAAGGCGGATTCCATTGAAAAAAATAACAACTTGGCAAATTTTTTTCTATTTTTGGAAACTGGAATTTTAAATCTATAAGAAAAAGATGAAAAAGTTGTTATTGTTGCTTGCGGCTGTCGTCTGCATCTCGACGACGGCTTCGGCTCAGGACAAGGGCGATTGGGCGATCATGCCGCGTATTAACATTTACACGGCGTGGGATGCGGATACGGTTTTCGGCATCGGAGCTGCCGCGCGTTACAATGTCCTCGACCAGTTGCGTCTGGAACCGGCGCTGACGTTGCTCTGCCACGACGGCTGTTCGATCGATCTGAATTGCGACGTACACTACCTGTTCCCCGTGGCCGACCGTTGGAATATCTATCCGCTGGCGGGTATCAGCGTCAATGATTTCGGCGACTGGTCGGCCGGCATCAACCTCGGTGCAGGGTTCGACTATGCGGTAGCCGACCGGTGGGATATCACCGCGGGCTTGAAGTACATGATCGAGACGCACAAGTATTGGAGTAACCCGCTGATTATTTCGGTAGGCGCTTCCTATCGTTTCTAAAAGGGTTGTTTTTCAAAAAAGCAGGGGATTGCGATGAGCGCAATCCCCTGCTTTTTCTTATTTCAAGGTTTTCAATCTCCGTTTCAAAGCCCGATTCCAGCGCGACAGGGTCTCGCGCCATATCGGGCGTGCCATGCGGGCAGGAGGTGCGCTTGTTTCGATCCACGATCCCGAGAACCAGTGGATTGCATAAGTTCTCCGGGTCGGACGGATCAGACGTCGTTCGAAATCGAAAGGCGAAAAGTACTCTTGCGGATAGACCCGTAAGGATGTCAGTGCAACACCCCCCCCCCTCCTTGCCGGCAGCCGTTTCGGCAGGGAGGAGCAATCCGTACTTTTCCGTGAGCAGACAAGTCAGACGGACGACGTTCGTCGTCAGATCGGGGGTTCCGTCTTCGCCGAGAAACGACAGCGAGGCGTAGCGTCGAAGCATCTCTCGGAACAGCGGGTGTCCCGCCGTTGCGCCGAGCAGGCAGGTACCTACATATTCTGCACTTTCGAATCCGGCGAACGCTTCGTTTTCCAGCAGCGGGTCGAGTGGGCGTCGTACTTCGACATCGGTATCCATGTAAATGCCACCGAATCGGTGCAAAGCCCATATTCGCGCGACGTCGCTTACGAACGCCCATTTCTGACTGTCATACGCTTGGCGACAGTAGCCGTTGAGATCGAGGTCGAAGTTCCGTTCGTTCCATTCGCGGATCTCGTAGTCGGGACAGTAGCGCTTCCACGAGGCGATGCACCGCTGTGCAAGATCGGTTTTCGGAGAACCTCCGAACCAACAGCAGTGGATGATTTTGGGTATCATTGCAGGTTGCGGATCTTGCGTTATTTCCCGACCGACTGCGCCAGGATGAAGCGGTAGCGCGCCGGATCGAGCCGCAGCAGGGAGAGCAGTTCGTCGGCTGCCGCACTGCCGCGCGTGATCGACCGCAGCGCATGGCCTGCGGTGTAGAGGTTGACGTTCTCGGCATAACCTGCGGCATCCATTGCACAGAGCATCAGTACGTTCTCTTCGGGGATGCCCTTGCCTTCGTAGGTTTGCAGGTCGGCGATGTAGACCAGGTTGAGCGGTGCGGTCGCCACGAAGGGCTGGCGTCCTGCGGCGGCGCGGTGGTCGCCCTCGGCTACGCGGGTCAGCGTCTGTTCGCGGCCGTCGTAGCGGTAGATGCCCTCTTCGAAAACGGCATAGACCGTGATGGGGTAGAGCGCCAGTGCTGACGGCGCGGTCAGCTTTCCGTCCGCGCGGTTCTCGCCCGCTGCGGCCCACAGTACGCCCGAAAGCTCTTCAAGCGAGAGTTTCTCAGGGCCGAACTCCCGCCACGAGCGGCGAGCGGCAAGCGCCTCGTTGATCGTCGCTCCGGCCTTGGCCGCAGGTGCGGCGAGTGCGATGCATTCGGTCATCTCGACGGGGGTGGCCGCCGGCTTGGGCGGCTGTGTCGCGCACGCTCCCAACAGGGCGGCTGCGACGAAAAGCAGGTTTTTCATGGCTGAATGGTTTTAACGGAAAAATGTTGAATTTCGTTCGTCCATTTCTCGCCTCGACAATTCGAGTAAACTCGATTGCACTCGGCTTGACGAAATGGTTTGTTTTTTTGCAGTCGTTTTCTCGCCTCGGCATAGCCCGAATTTTGTTCGCCTCTGCGCTCGGCTCGGGGAAAACATCTGTTTTCGATCGCCGTTCCCCTGTTTCCGGCCCGATACGCGGCGGCCCGGTTCGGCCCGACGAAGACGGCGTTCGAACAAAGATACGATTAAGCCGGGCGCCATGCAAATTTATTTGCATGGCCGAGGCGAAGTATCTAGGACGAAGTCAAAGATACGAATAAACGGGCGCCATGCAAATTTATTTGCTTTTTGTTTAGGCGAAGTATCTTCGGCGTCAGCCGAAGATAACGATTTTCCGTTTTTGAGCAGGCGTTTCCGGTGAAAAGTTGTAATTTTGTCGACTGATAACGTAGCACAGGAGTCATGACAGGACAGATCGTAGGCGATACCGAATGGAACGGGCTGCCGATGCCGCGCCGGCTGTGGGCGATTCTGGCCGTCACGTTCGGCGTGGCGCTGTCGGTACTGGACGGTACGATCGCCAATGTCGCGCTGCCGACGATCGCCCACGAGCTGGGAGTCTCGTCGGCCGATTCGATTTGGGTGGTCAATGCCTATCAGTTGGCGATCGTCGTTTCGCTGCTGAGTTTTTCGACGCTGGGCGATGTCGTCGGCTACCGCCGCATCTACATCGGCGGACTCGTCTTCTTCACCCTCTCGTCGGTAGGCTGCGCTTTTGCCGGCTCGCTGGAAATGCTGATCGCCATGCGGGTGATTCAGGGATTCGGCGGTGCGGCTGTGGTGAGTATCAATACGTCGATCATCCGTATCATCTACCCGCGCGACCAGTTGGGGCGCGGCATGGGCATCAATGCCACGGTGGTGGCCATCGCCTCGGTGGCGGGGCCGACGCTCGCGGCCGCGATTCTTTCGATGGCGTCGTGGCACTGGCTCTTCGCCATCAATATTCCGATCGGCATCGCGGCCGTCTGGCTCAGCATGCGTTTCCTGCCGTACAATCCCGTCCGGCTCTCCGACCGTCGCTTCGACTGGCGCGACGGCGTAATGAACGCCCTGACCTTCGGGCTGTTGATCGCTTCGGTCGAGGGTTTTTCGCACGGGCTCGATCCGCGCATCGTGGCCTGCGGCGTGTCGGCGTTCTGCGTGGTGGGTTATCTCTTCGTGCGCAGCCAGCTCCGGAAACCCTATCCGTTGCTGCCGTTCGATCTGCTGCGCATTCCGATCTTTTCGCTCTCGGTTTTCACGTCGATCTGCTCCTTCGTCGCGCAGATGCTGGCTCTGGTGGCACTGCCGTTCTTCTTACAGAAGGAGCTGGGTTACAGCGACGTACAGACCGGACTTCTGCTCACGGCGTGGCCAGCCGTGATCGTCGTCGTTGCCCCCGTGGCGGGGCTGCTGGTCGAGCGCGTCCATGCGGGTGTGTTGGGCGGCGTGGGACTGACGGTCATGGCTGCCGGACTGTTGTTGCTGGCCCTGCTGCCCGACCATCCGACCGACGGGGCGATCATCTGGCGGCTGGTGGTGTGCGGTGCGGGCTTCGGGTTGTTCCAATCGCCCAACAACAGCATCCTCATCGCTTCGGCGCCCGCCTACCGCAGCGGTTCGGCCAGCGGGATGCTCGCCACGGCGCGGCTCATCGGTCAGACGACCGGCGCGGCGCTCATGGCGCTCTTTTTCCACCTCTTTCCGTCGAACAGCACGCATCTGGCGCTCTATGTCTCGGCGGCGTTGGCACTGGCCGGCGCGTTGGCCAGCAGCACCCGCATTTCGCTGGCGTTGCCCGAGTCGCTGCGTCGCGCGAAAGAGGCTTAAAGTCCCGCCTCCTCGTCGATCAGCAGCACGAGAATTCGTCCGGCGGGATAACACCGTTCGAGCCATACGCGCGAGTTGCAGATGCGCTGCGGCGAGTTGCAGTCGGCGCAGAGTCCCGTCACGGCGCACGGGGTGCGGAATCCCGTGTGGCGTGCGACGTTCTTCGGCCCTGCGATCTGCTGGACGCGCCGCTCGGCGTCGGCCTGTGTATCGACGATTTTGTTGCGACCGGCCAGCAGCACTACGCGGCGCGGCCCGAAGATCACGGGTGCGGTGCGGTTGCCCACCATGTCGACCCAATAGAGCGATCCGCCGAGCGTGACGGCGTTGACGCCCGTCATGAAAAAGTCGGCGAGCAATCCTTTGCGCCGTACTTCGAGCTGTTCGGGTCGCGGCAGGGCGGGATCGAATCCGTCGATGAATTCATAGCGGCTGCCGTTGCGCAGCTCTTCGACGATCCCTGTGGCGCGCAGCGTCATCGAATCGCCGTAAGAGATCGACCGCGGTGCGCAGCGGGCGATCTCGTCGCGCAGCCTCCGGCCCGCTTCGGCCAGGTCGGCGACGCACACGGCTTCGAAACCGTGGCGGCGGAGTTGTCGGGCGCAGGCGGCGAGGCGCGTCGGGAAGTCGGGTGTTTCGTTTTGCATGATTGAATTTATAGTTTCGTTTCGTTACATCGGTACTTCGATCAACAGGAGGTGCGAATTCTCAATGCCCCGCAGCGCGACACGTTCCGTCCGGCGGATGCCCATGCCGTCGCGCATGCGGAGCGTCTCTCCGGCCGCTTCGACGACACCTTCCAGTACGAAGAGGTAGACGCCGTGATTGGCGCCGTGCAGTTCGTAATCCGTTTCGGCGCCGGACGTCAGGTCGAGCGTCGAGAGCCATGCCTTCTGGTGAATCCACCCCACGTGCTCGCCGCCTTCTCCTTTCGGTGCGACGATCGGGCGCAGCCGGTCGGGTTCGGCCTTTGCGAGGCGGATCTGCTCGTAGCGGGGCGTCAAATCGTCACGGTCGGGGAAAATCCAGATTTGCAGGAATTTCACCTCCCGGTCGGGCAGGTTGTTGAATTCGCTGTGGACGATTCCCGTGCCGGCCGACATCACCTGTATTTCGCCCGGCCGCAGCACTTCGCCGTGGCCCATGCTGTCTTCGTGGCGCAGCTCGCCCGACAGGGGGATCGAGACGATCTCCATGTTGTCGTGCGGGTGCGAGCCGAAACCTTCCCCGCCCGCCACCGTGTCGTCGTTCAGCACGCGCAGCGCACCGAAATGAATCCGTTGCGGGTTGTAGTAATCCGCAAAGCTGAATGTGTGGAACGTCTGTAACCAGCCGTGGTCGAAGTAACCGCGCGTGGCGGCCCGATGAATGACTTTTTCCATAATGCCTTTCGTTTTGTCCGCGTCCGGTGCAAAAGCCGTTCCGATTCGGTCGGGAGCGGGTGTCCCGGTTCCGGTTGAGAAAGGTACTGTTTTTTCTTGAAAATACGGCGGCTTCGGGTACGAATCTTTTTCGGCACGCTTCGCCGGTCAGGCTAAGGCCGGTTTCGGAAACACGGACGGACTGCCTGAAAAAGGCAGTCCGTCCGTTTGTGCGGGAGGGGTGCGGTCAGTATTTTTCCGCCTCCGTGAAGTCGTTGTCCGCAGTGAAGGTATCCTGCGTGTAGACATGGCCGAAGCTGTCGGTCGCACGCACCTCGATGGCAGTGGCGGCTGCATCTTTCAGTTTGTACTGATACTGGTGATAGCAGGGGCTCGTACCGCTTTCGGTGGGGTGGTGTTCGACGCCGATGTGGTATCCCCGAATCCAGCGGTCGCCGTAGTTTTGCTCGATCGGACTCATGTCGCTCCACGTTTTGCCGCCGTCCTCGGAGAGCTCCACTTTCCACGTCGTGCCGTCCATGCCGGCGGCGAAGACGTTGGCCACGACGACGTCCGCCCCCAGATCGTATTTGTAGGTGGCGTAAGGCCCCGCGAAGACGGCGTCGCCGTGATAGAGGCGTATCTGATGATCGTCGGGACGCTGCGAGGCCTTGAAATAGGTGTCGACGATCTTCGTTCCGTCGATCTCGTAGACCATGAAGCCGTTGGGCGTGCCGTCGCCGCCGCAGTTCGAGCGCCAGAAATAGCCGCACGTACCGCCGTGGATACGTTCGAAGAGGTTATGCGAGCGCATGTGATAGGGCTGGAAATAGTGCGTGTGGGCGCACATCAGCGTAGGGTTCTGGTATTTGGAAATCAGGTCGAGCACCTTCTGGCGGTTGCGGTAGTTCGTGTCGCGCAGCGGGATGTGGTAGTAGAGCACGATCATCTTGCTCGTGGGGACGAAGGACAGATCCTTTTCGAGCCACGCCACCTGCTCGTCGGTGAAGCCGCCGGTGTAGTCCTGACCCGAGAAGAGGCAGTTGTCCATCGCGACGAAATGCACTTCGCCGCGGTTGAACGAGTACCACCGCGGGCCGAGCACGTCGCGATAGGTGTCGCCCGTGTAGTCGACCGAGCTCTTGTCGTGGTTGCCGATGGTGGTGAAGAAGGGGACGCCCGTCTCGCCCAGCGCACGCTTCATCGAGGTGAAGGTCTGTGCGTCGCCCTTGCCCAGGATGTCTCCCAGCGCGATGCCGACGGTCGGGATCGTGTAGTCGGCCTTGATCTTCTTGACATCGGGCACGGTCTCCGTGCGGAAACGCTTGATGTGCTCGTCGTTGTCGGGCTGGGGATCGCCCAGTCCGAAGAGCAGGAAGCGGGTGTCGCTCTGGGAGAGTTTCGTCAGCGTGAAGTCGGCGCGGTAGGGCTTCGTGCTGCTGCCCGTCAGCGAGTTCGCCGCCTGGTAGGTTCCCTGGTAGGAGCCGTAATTCGCCTGCGTGGGAATTTCATAACCCGACGGGGCGGAGATGAAGACGTACTTGGCGTTGGCGCTGCGCACGATCTGGTAGACGCCTTTCGCATCGGTGGCGACGACGCTGTAACCGTCGCTGACGACGACGCCTTCGAGGGGATTGCCTTCGCTGTCGCTCACCAGCCCGTAGAGGGTGATGCCCTCGTCGGGCTTGATCTCGGGTTTCTCCTCTTCCGTGCCGTCCTGGCCGTTATTGCCTCCGCCGGGCAGTTGGGGGACGACCGGATCGTCTCCGCCGCAGGCGATCGTCGTTGCGGCCAATGCTGCGAACATCGTGCGGCGCAGCAGATTGAAGATCGGATTCATTTTCATAGCAGTTGCATTTTAATTTCAGACCAGATGTCTGCCGGACATCTGGTCTGAGGATTGTCTACCAATTCGGATTCTGTTGGATGTTAGCTCGTTGCAGCTCTTCGGTCGGGATCGGGAAGAGATAGTGCTTTTCGAGGAACACGCGGTCTTCCTTCCAGAAGCGTTCCATGCGGTATTTCTTGCCTCCTACCGAGATCTTGCCGTCGGGGTCTTCCACGGGCCTCATGCCGCAGATGCGGTGCTGCGTCTTGGGATAGGCGCCGTACTTGGCGAAGTACTGCTGGGCCTTCTCGTCGTTGCTGCCGGGCAATGCGTTCCATTGCGACTCTTTGGCCAACTCGGTCGGACTGGTCGGTTCGAGGTAGAAGCGCGTGGAGAAGAAACGGCTCTTTTCGTGGTAGAGTTCGACGCGGCGTTCGCGCAGGATGTAGTCGAGCAGCAACTCCTTGTTGGTCTTCGCGGCGGGCGGAATGGGAGCCATGAACGAGCGTGCGCGCAGGTCGTTCATCATGTTGTAGACTTCGTCCGTCGCGCCCTTCGAACGGGTGACGGCCTCGGCGTAGACGAGGTAGATCGTCGCCAGACGGATCAGCGGAGCGTCCATGTTCCAGTCGCCCGACATGCCCTTGGTGTAGTAGCCGTCGAAGAATTTGTGGGTGAAGTAGCCCGTCGTCGAGTTTGCGGCGTTGATCTCATCCGAACCCGTCGCGGTGTTGATCCACTTGCCCTTGAACATCGCGCCGTGGTAGGTGATGTCGCGGTAGAAGCGCGGGTCGCGGTTCTCGTAGGGGTTGGCGTCGTCGTAGGCCTTGGCCATATCCTCCTCGGAGATCAGGCCGCCGTAGAGCGCCTTGTGGTTCTCTTTGAGGGCGTAGATCGGATAGCCGTAGCCGTCGGGGCCGATTACCTCGTATTCGTCGACATGCTCCTGTACGGGAACTTCGCGTGCCTGTCCCTGCGACGAGGGGGGATACATGTCGTTGTGATAACCGACGGTCTTGGCTTGAAGGAAGAACCAGATCCATTCGCATTTCTTGGCGTCGAGCGAACGGGCGGTTCCGCTGAACAACTCCCACAGACGGGTGTAGACCTTGCCGTTGCTTTCGTCTACGTTGCCGAAGTTCGTCGTGTTGCTCTTATCTGCTCCCTGGTAGAGCGAATAGCGTTTTTCGCCGGTGTTGGTCGTGAAATCGATGACGGCCTTCGCTGCCGCCGCAGCGGCGTCCCAGCGGGCGGGATCGTAACGCTGGTACTCGGAGGCGTAGTTGCGGTTATCGCCTTTGAGCGTCGAGCCGTTGTAGAGCGGCGTGGCGGCGATCCAACGCGCCATGGCTTTCAATGCCAGGCAGGTGCCCTTCTCCACACGGCCGAACTGCTCGGCCAGATAGCGCTCCGGAACGCGCGAAAAGGCGTTGTCGCAGTCGTTGCATATCTTTTCGACGATCGAGTGGACGTTCTCGCGCTCGAATTTCGGCAGGTTGTTGGGGTCGACCGTGTAGTCCACGTAGGGGCATTCGCCGTAGCTCTTCAACACGCAGTAGTGCAGGTAGGCGCGCAGGAAATAGACCTCGCCGATACGCTGCGACAGCGTTCCGGGGTGTACCTGCGAGTCGGGCGTGTTGTATTTCTCGATACCTTCGAGAATGACGTTTGCACAGCGGATGTCTTGATAGAGTGCAGGCCAGAAAGTGTGGCAGGCTCCGGCGTCGGTCGTGGCGTTGCATTTCGAGTAGAGTTCCGCACCGGGTTCCCAGTCGCCTTCGTTGAACTTGTTCGACCAGCCGTTCTCGGCCGACGAACCTTCGCACTCGTCGGCGAGCGCCGAGTCGCTGAAATAGCGGATATGCACCAGCGGCTGGTCGGCGGCGCGCACGTAGAAATAGAGACGGTTGATAAGTTGTTCCGTTTCGTTGAAACGGGTGAAAACATCCTCTTCCGTCTTGTCGCCCTGCGGCGTCTTGTCGAGGTAGTCCTCGCAGCCGAACAGCGACAGGGCCGAACAGCAGAGGAGCAGGTATTTCAATATGTTTTTCATAGTCGATTCGAATGTTTTGGAATGGTTAGAATGTCATGTTGATGCCGAGGTTCACGACGCGCTGCACGGGGAACCAGCTTCCGTCGCCGTTCTTGATTTCGGGGTCCATGTCGACGTCGCCCAGGCGGTCGAACGTCAGGAGGTTCTGTCCCTGTGCATAGATGCGGACGCTTTGGATGCCGGCCTTCGACGTCCAGGCCTTGGGCAGCGTATAGCCGATCTCGACGTTTTTCAGACGGATGTACGAAGCGTCGTAGAGGAACAAGCTCGAATACTGCTGTTTGTTGTTGTTGTGGATGCCGTAGTGCAGGGCGGGATAGGTCGCCGTGGCGGCCGTTTCGGGCGTCCAGCGGTTGAGGTGCATCTTACGCACCTTGCCCGTGCGCGACTGGTCGTAGAGCGGGAAGTCCCATACGGCCGGGCCGCTCAACTGCACCGAACAGAGCGCCGAGCCCTGCCACAGCATACTGAAATCGAATCCCTTGTACGACAACCCGACCGGAATACCGTACTGGATTTCGGGAGTACGGGGGTTGCCGACGGCCGCACGGTCGTAGTTGTTGACCACGCCGTCGCCGTTCATGTCTTTGTAGACTACATCGCCCGGTTGTACGGGGCCCCAGATAGCGAACCCGCTGCCGCCGTTCATGGCGTTCAGGCGATCGGCTTCGTCCTGGTCGGCGACGAAGTGATCGAAGATGTAGCAGAAATTCTCACCCACGCGGCGGCCGGTCTGGTAGCGCCACGGGCAGTCGCGACC
>OJRX01003495.1_pt1 | contig 10480 bp, 6 predicted proteins | sample 1599301 | NCBI WGS metagenome assembly OJRX01 (sample SAMN04168656, study PRJEB22393) | human gut metagenome | biome: human gut microbiome; feature: stool | host: Homo sapiens | collected 2014-03-17 | reverse complement strand
ACTCCGCTACAAATCGCGCAAAATGCGTACATTTGTAGCGGAGTTTTTTTATTCAGTATGGCTTATGAGAGAATTTATCATTGCAGACAATCAGGATATCAGTAAGGCAGGAATGATGTTCCTGTTGAGTAAACAAAAGGAGGTATCCCTCCTTTTAGAAGCTGACAACAAGGCTGAACTGATTCAGCAGCTACGATTGTATCCGCAAGCAGTGATTATTCTGGATTATACTTTGTTCAATTTTGCGGGGGCAGATGAATTGATTGTCTTGCAGGAAAGATTCAAGGAAGCCGACTGGATTCTATTCTCTGACGAACTAAGCCTGAACTTTCTCCGTCAGGTATTATTCAGCAGCATGGCTTTCGGGGTAGTGATGAAAGATAACTCAAAAGAAGAAATCATGACTGCCATTCAATGCGCCACCCGCAAACAAAGGTATATTTGCAATCATGTCAGCAATCTGCTGCTTTCGGGAACTTCTTCTCCGCTGGCAGCGTCAAGTATGGACGACCATTTGCTGACGCAGACAGAAAAGAATATCCTAAAAGAAATTGCATTAGGGAAAACAACGAAAGAGATTGCCGCAGAGAAAAATCTTAGTTTCCATACGATCAACAGCCATCGTAAGAATATCTTTCGCAAATTGGGAGTGAATAATGTGCACGAGGCTACTAAATATGCGATGAGGGCAGGGATTGTGGATTTAGCCGAATACTATATCTGACACCGCTATTCACTAACCTCTACCCCTCTAAGGGAACTATTTAACAGATGATTTCTCCGCTTCCCACACAAACTTTCGCCTCTTCATCATAAATCACCCCAAACTGCCCCGGAGCAATGCCTTGCAGCTTTTCAGAGGACAAAATGTGGAATTGCTTCTCCCCTTCCTGTATCAGTTTTCCTTTGGTAAAGTCGGGAGTGTGACGAATCTTGAAAGTGATGTCTATCTCCTTCTCCTGCCCTTTCCAGGGATTATCAGTAATGAAATGGAAATCATGCATCCGGAATTCATTGCCGTACTGTGTTTCCACACCGTAACCGCGGGACACATAAATTGTATTTTCTTCAATATCCTTCTTGACTACGAACCAGGGTCCACCACTCAATCCAAGCCCTTTGCGCTGGCCGATTGTATGAAACCAATAACCGCGATGTGTACCCAATTTCTTTCCGGTTTCCAATTCAATAATCGCCCCTTCCTTTTCTCCTAAAAAACGACGGACAAAATCATTGTAGTTTATCTTCCCAAGAAAACAGATACCCTGACTATCTTTCCTTCTGGCACTCGGCAATCCGGCTTTATTGGCAATCTCACGCACTTCCTGTTTCATCAAACCTCCAATGGGAAACATGAGTTTGGAAACTTGCAGGTAATCAATCTGTGCGAGAAAGTCCGTCTGGTCTTTCACAGGGTCTTTCGCTGTGCCCAACCAAGTTTTACCGTTGCGTTGCAAGGTGGTGGCATAATGACCGGTTGCCGTAAAGTCGAAGTCTTTCCCTACACGCTGTTCAAAGCAACCGAATTTGATAAGCTTATTACACATCACATCCGGATTAGGCGTCAGCCCCTGCCGGATTTTATCAATGGCATAGGCCGCTACATTCTCCCAATACTCCTGATGCAAATCCACTACCTCCAAAGACAGACCGTACTTACGTGCCGTAGCAGTAGATAATTCAATATCTTCCTCTGCCGAACAGTCCATATATTCCGCTCCGTCCATGCCTATCTTAATATAAAAAAGAGTGGGCTTATATCCTTGCTCACAAAGGAGATGTACAACAACCGAACTGTCGACACCTCCTGATAATAATGCAGCTATATCCATGAATAATGATTCGTCTATTAATAACGTTCTATATGTAAGCTAATACCTATTAAAAAATTCTATGCTACAAAGATAAGGCAAGAATCTCTAACAGCCAATCACATATTGAAGGCATTTTTATACCATAAATGTGGTAGATAAGCAAAGTATTTCCTACATTTGCACAGTAAAAAGCTTTTTATGATGACGAAATTAAGAAAGATAATCCTCATACCTGCCCTGATCCTCGTATCTATCAGTGGTTTCTTCTCCTGCGGTGTCGACCGCTGGCCGGAGTATGCCCATCAAACTGCACTGGATACATGGATGTACGACATCATGCAACAGAACTATCTGTGGTATCAAGATCTACCTTCCTACGATGATGTGAATCTGTTTCTGGAACCTGCCTCGTTCTTATCTAAAGTGAAATCAAAAAAAGACAGCTACTCGTTTGTAGATTCTGTGATGGAGGCTCCGCTGCCTACTTATGGATTCGACTATTCACTAGTTCGAAGTGTGGATATCGATACAGCATATAACGCATTAATTACTTACGTCATTCCCGGTTCACCGGCAGAAGCAGCCGGACTGGAACGTGGAAACTGGATTATGAAAGTCGATACTTCTTACATCAGCAAGAAATATGAGACTCAATTATTACAGGGAACCCAAGCCCGGGATTTGGTGATGGGAGTATGGAAAGAAGTTCCTGTTGAGCCGGAAGAAGGGGAAGAAGTAGGAGAAGAAAAATTTGTATATAAGGTAGTACCTAATGACATAACATTAAAACTACCTGCTGCACGATCCATTGAGGATAATCCGGTACATAAAACCAAAATACTTACGGTAAAAGAAAACAATAGAGATATCAAAGTAGGGTATCTCATGTACAATAGCTTCACTGCCGGAACCAATAGTGATCCAGACAAGTATAATAACGAACTGCGACAAATCTCACAAGAGTTCAAGACAGCAGGCGTGAAATATGTTATACTTGACCTACGTTACAACGCCGGTGGTTCATTGGATTGCGTTCAGTTATTAGGTACAATTCTGACTTCAGAAGTACGATTAAATAAGCCGATGGCCTATCTGGAATATAATAATAAAAACAGGGACAAGGATGCTACCATCAACTTTGATAGTGAGATATTAAAGAGCGGTGTTAATTTAGACCTGCCCGCCCTATTCGCTATCACAAGCAGTACAACAGCCGGAGCACCGGAAATGTTAATTAGGAGTCTTTCACTGAAAGACAGTTATCCTGTCGTAACCATCGGTGGTGTCACTAAAGGACAAAATGTAGCAACAGAACAATTCATTAATGAAGAATTTCTGTGGTCAATCAATCCGGTAGTCTGCACTGTTTATGATTCCAACCACGATGCCGGAGGAGCTCTCTCCCCTGCAACAGATCTTAAAATTAGTGAAACGACTATTGGTGGAGTTACTAATTACAGTGAGTTTCTGCCATTCGGTGATCCTAACGAAAGAATGTTAAAAGTAGCCATCGGTGTTATTGACGGAAGTTATCCACCAAAGGATGAAAAAACCGAAGAGACCACAAAAGCGCAATTCAAAATAGAGAAAAGCGTAATAAGTCCGGCAAGTAGACGTTTTAGTAGTAACGGATTACGATTAAAATAAGAAAGGATGAAAAAAGTAGCTATTTTATTGCTGGCAATACTGATATTCAGTTGTTCGGATGATGACGAAAAGGGTACAGAAGAGGATAAAGGGCAATGGGCTATGATTTTCAATGAATCCGTCGAGAACGATTCAAAACCTGTAAATAAGACAGAGAAGTTTATGTTCGATGGCGAGCGCCTGATTCAACATATTATAAAACAACGTTATTTCGAAGAAGAAATCAGTAACGAAGTAAACTTGAGCTACTCTGATAATCAGGTAACAGTTACCACTGACTATCTCACTTTAGTATATACATTAAATAGCGAAGGCTATGCCAGTCAATGTGTATACAGTTTGTCTTCACAAAATCGTATTTATCAATTTTCTTACTCTGCAGAAGGATACTTAACCGGAATTGTCGAGAATATCGACGATACAGAATATTCATCAACATCACTTACATACGAGAACGGAGATATAACCTCTATCAGTTCCAAGATGAACGGCCTTGAAAACAAGTTCATTTATGAACCGGGAGAAGAAAGTTCTACATACCATTTGCCCTGCCTCGGTTTATTGGAGATACACCCTCTGACATTCCATATTGAAGCTCTTTACGCAGGGTTATTGGGTAAGGACCCGCGCCATTTCACCATACGCAGTTGTCCTGCAGGAAGTAACGACGAAAAGACAGTCTATTCGTATGGGTTTGATAAAAAAGGAAATCCATCCAGAATGATTTGTCAGACGACCTATGCCGGAGGACAGGCCAGCTATTATCCATACACACGCAACATTTCGATTTCTTTCGAATAATCTTTCATTCCGAACATCGAATTCTCTTTTAAAGTAGCATAATCACTCTATTTCTGTCAAGAGCAGAATTATAGATTCTTAACCTATAAAGATACTTTTCATGCCTCAACTTTGTTTATTCCGAAACAAAGGCTCTGATTTTACCTAACAAAGGCTCTAACTTCTCCTAACGCAGCGTTTAATGAGTCGTAACGCACCGTCTAATTTTTATAAAGCTACGGTATAAAACACGTTAATCTCTGGTTTCATCCCTTTTATAAACCGGGATAAAGCTCACGACTCCCAAGGATACAACAAAAAAGGAGAAAGCTTCCGCTCCCTCCTTCTATCGTAGTTTAACCTCAATCTATTTTATGATTCTGTACCAAAGATACAACATTGAAAAGCCAAAGTCAAGTATTCCCGGTTTTATTTCTTGAAAAACTTATCGAAGAACAGAATCTGATAATCAATGGAGTTATTCCAATACTGCCCTGTATGTCCTCCCGGGCGGGTAATAAAATCATGATCGATCTTTCTTTCCAACAGGCGGTTATGCAAATCCTTGTTCACATTCAGGAAGAAATCATCTTCTCCACAATCGACAATAATAGCCAAATCGCCATTCTCTATCTTATCAATCTGATTGATAACGGTGTGATTATCCCATACCTCCTTATTCGATTCATATTCTCCCAACTGTTTAGCCATGTCCCAGTTTTTCGGGAACGGGCGAATATCCATCCCTCCGCTTGTACTTCCACTGGCACCAAACATATCTTTATGACGGATTGCATTCCACATCGCTCCATGTCCACCCATACTCAATCCGGTGATGGCGCGTCCCTTACGGTCGGCAATCGTCTTGTAATGTTCGTCGATATACTTCACCAGTTCCGACGAGATAAAAGTTTCATAGCGGAAAGACGGGTTGACCGGACTATCCCAGTACCAACTGGTCTTTCCGTCCGGACAAACGAATATGATTCCTTTTTCATCCGCAATTTGGGGAAGATTCGGTTTAATATCAATCCATGTTTTAGCATTTCCACCATAACCGTGCAACAAATAAATAGTAGGACAAGCCACCGATTTCTTTCCTGATGCAGCATCCGGCGTAACAACGACCACTTGCACTTCCTTATTCATGGAAGGACTTTTAATTAACAAGGTATCTACTTTGGCAGCAAAAGAGGGAGCTACCCAAATTAAAAGAAGAGCAATTAATAGATTTTTTTTCTTTTCCATTGTGTGTTATAAATAGTTAGATATAATTATTCCTCTGGCTCTGCAGCAGGATTAAATTTAGCAACCGGCATTTCAAAGGTTTTATGACACTGTTTACAGGTATAGTTCCAGTGGTTGTCTCCCGGGGGAATGACCATTAATGCAGAAATGATAGCAGCCCCCATAGCACGCCAACGCTTTCCTTTTCTCAAAACCAACTGGATGTCCGATGAACCGCAGTACGGACAAAGCGTCAACTCTTCCGGCCAACTATCGTTATCCTTCAACACTTGGACAGCATTCTCGTAGTCTTCATCTGCCACCAATATATCCACCCCTGCAATACTACTTACGCAACTTTTATACAAAGTAGAGAAATTCTCATTGTGCAGAATAGACTCGATGCCTTCATTCTCCAATGCTCCCTGAAGGATATGTGCCTTCATCGCATCATTACAAGTGATCAATTTTACAGTCTTCATAAGGAATCTGTTTTAATATGTCCCACAAAAATAAGATATAAAAATGAAATGTGAAACAAAACCCGACTAACTTTATCAGCAGGTAAAACGAACCAAATCAGAAGTGATTCTATTTTTATTCACGGAAGGTATCATTATTTAATACTTTTTTCGTACTTTCGCAGCGACAATTGGCAATCACATGAAAAAACTATTGACACTGCTACTATTTTCCAACATCCTGCTTTCCCTGTTACAGGCCCAACCTGTACATCAAATAAAGGGAACGGTGATTGAGAAAAACAGCCGTCAGCCATTAGAATTCATTAACGTAATGATTCTTGGGCTGAACAAAGGTGGTGTCACCAATGCGGAAGGTCATTTCACCATCGAACAAGTGCCTCCCGGCATCTACCGTCTGCAAGCGACAGCCATCGGCTACAAGAGTGTCACTACTCCCGAATATATCTTATCTACCAAAGACCTGAACATTTCGATAGAAATGGAAGAGAATCTGACCGAACTCGCAGGAATAACCGTCACCGCTTCTCCTTTCCGGCGCGATCTGGAAAGTCCGGTCAGCCTGCGTATCATCGGATTGCAGGAAATAGAAAAGAGTCCGGGAGCCAATCGGGACATTTCGCGTATTGTTCAGTCTTATCCGGGAGTTGCCTTCTCTCCTATCGGCTACCGCAATGACTTGATTGTACGCGGTGGTTCTCCTTCTGAAAACCGTTTCTATCTGGACGGAGTGGAAATACCCAATATCAATCACTTCAGCACGCAAGGAGCATCCGGCGGTCCGGTGGGAATCCTTAATGCCGACCTGATCCGTGAAGTAAATTTCTATACAGGTGCTTTTCCCACTGACAGAGGAAACGCGCTTAGCTCCGTGCTTGATTTCAAATTGCGCGACGGAGACATGGAGCATAACTCACTAAAAGCTACCCTCGGAGCATCCGAGGTCTCTCTGGCCTCCAACGGACATATTGGAAAAAAGACCTCGTATCTGGTATCCGTGCGTCAATCTTATCTGCAATTCCTGTTTGATATGCTCGACCTGCCTTTCCTGCCGACTTTCACCGATGCGCAATTCAAGTTGAAAACCCGGTTCAACGAACAGAACGAACTGACGGTATTGGGGCTTGGAGGAATCGACAATATGCGATTGAACACGAAAGCAGATAGCGAGGACAATGAATATATCCTTAGTTACCTGCCAAAAATCAAGCAGGAAACGTTTACCTTAGGTGCTGTATATCGTCACTATGCAGGGCCGCATGTGCAATCGGTGGTAGTCAGTCACAGTTATCTGAACAACCGCAATACTAAATACCGGCAGAATGATGAAAGCATTCCGGAGAATCTGATGCTCCGCCTCCGTTCTACCGAACAGGAAACGAAGTTCCGCTTCGAAAACAATTCTTCTTTCCGCAACTGGAAAGTCAATCTCGGAGTGAATCTGGATTATAGTCAATATACCAACACCACCTTTCAAAAGGCATATACCAATCAGGCACAAACGTTTGATTACCATACCTATTTGGGAATGATGCGTTGGGGACTTTTCGGCACTATCAGCTACTCTTCGATGGACGAACGTTTCACAGCTTCCTTGGGATTGAGAGCTGATGCCAACAATTATTCGTCGGCCATGAAGTCACTCTCCGATCAGCTTTCTCCCCGCATATCGCTTTCCTACCAACTTGCCGAGCACTGGTTCGTAAGCGGAAATGCAGGACTTTATTATCAGTTGCCTCCTTACACGGCACTCGGTTTTAAAGATAATAACGGAATGTATGCCAACAAATACAATCTCCGCTATATGAAAGTCAGCCAGGAAAGTCTGGGCATTAGTTGGCGCAAAGGAGATACGTTCGAAGTCTCCGTCGAAGGATTCTATAAAGACTATGACAAAATTCCGCTCTCCGTTGTAGACGGGATTCCTCTTACCTGCAAAGGAAATGACTATGGAGTGATTGGCAATGAATTGCTGACTTCTACCGCTCAAGGACGTTCGTATGGCGCGGAGATTCTGGTAAAGTGGCTGATCGCCAAGAAACTGAATCTGGCTTCCTCCTTCACCATCTTTAAAAGTGAATACCGCAACGACAAAGAGAGCGAATACATTGCATCTGCATGGGACAACCGATATATTTTCAATTTACGGGGAACTTACAATCTGCCCCACCAATGGAGTGTCGGCATGAAAGTCAGTTGCATCGGCGGTGCTCCTTATACCCCATACGATGAAGAAAAATCATCTTTGGTATCCGCCTGGGATGCACAAGGCAAAGCATATTACGACTATTCAAAATATAATAAGGAACGTCTTCCGACCTTTGCACAAGTAGACCTCCGTATCGACAAGACATTTTATCTGAAACATTGCATGCTGGGATTCTATCTTGATTTGCAGAATATCACAGCCAGCAAACTGAAACAGCAGGATGTGCTGATGAGCACCGGCATCATCGAGAATCCGGAAGCTCCTACCGACAGCCAACACTATAAAATGAAACGCCTCAAACAATCGAGCGGGACTTTGCTCCCCACATTAGGCATAACATTTGAATATTAATTTATACATAAAACATCAAACTAGAAAAGAATATGAAAAGAAAAATTGCAATGATTGCCTTTGTATTATTAGGCATGGGAATGACAGCTTCTGCACAATTCGGCAAGAAGATTAATTTAGGAAAAGCTTTACAAGCAGGTAAAGATGTAGTATCAGCCGTTACATTATCTGATGCGGACATTGCTAATATGAGTAAGGAATATATGGCATGGATGGACACTCATAATCCATTGACAAAACCTGATACTGAATATGGCAAACGTCTGGAGAAACTGACGGGACATATCAAAGAAGTGGACGGACTGAAACTTAACTTTGGCGTATATGAAGTAATAGACGTAAACGCCTTTGCCTGCGGTGACGGTAGTGTACGTATCTGCGCCGGTCTGATGGATGTTATGACGGACGAAGAAGTAATGGCAGTGGTAGGTCATGAAATCGGTCATGTGGTTCACACAGATTCCAAAGACGCTATGAAAAATGCCTACCTACGTTCAGCTGTGAAGAACGCGGCAGGTGCAGCCAACGACAAAGTAGCCAAACTGACAGACTCCGAACTGGGAGCCATGGCAGAAGCTCTTGCCGGTGCACAATTCTCACAAAAGCAAGAAAATGAAGCCGATGATTATGGTGTTGAATTCTGCGTAAAAAACGGCATCGACCCTTATGCAATGGCAAATGCCTTGAGTAAATTGGCAGAACTTGCAAAAGATGCTCCTAAAGCATCCTATGCACAAAGAATGTTCTCTTCACATCCGGACACTCAAAAACGCATTGAACGTACAAAAGCCAAAGCAGACAGCTACGCTAAGAAGTAAAGAGTTTATCTAATATATAAGGAAGAGTTCAAAACTTCCTGTTGATTTTTATTAAGGCACGGATTACACGGATTAACACAGGTCTTATTTAATTGAAACTGTGAAATCTGCGTAATCCGTGCCTCAATTATATTATTATAATTACACAAAAAAGACAACACGATTATTAAATTTTCATTAATATATTACACATATTTGCATAGTGTCCCGATTTCTTGTAATTTCGACCCTATAACCATTTAAATCCATTTATGGAATTTCTTATCATACTTTTCTTACTTATACTGAATGGCATTTTTGCCATGTATGAAATTGCGTTGGTATCATCCAGCAAAGCACGTCTTGAAACACTTGTCGCAAAAGGTAACAAATCAGCCCGAGGAGTTTTAAAACAATTGGAAGAACCGGAAAAGTTCTTGTCTACCATTCAGATTGGTATCACGCTGATCGGTATCGTATCCGGTGCGTATGGTGGTGTGGCTATTGCCGACGACCTCGTTCCTTTCTTTTCCCTCATTCCGGGCGCAGAAGCTTATGCACGCAACCTGGCAATGATTACTACCGTAGCAATCATTACCTATCTTTCTCTGATTATCGGAGAGCTAGTACCCAAATCTATCGCTCTTAGTAATCCGGAGCGATACGCCACTTTGTTCAGCCCGGTCATGATTCTGCTGACGAAGGTTTCTTATCCTTTTGTGTGGTTGCTAAGCGTCTCTACCCGGTTACTGAACAAACTTATCGGTCTGAAAAGCGAAGAACGCCCCATGACACAAGAGGAAATCAAAATGATCCTGCATCAAAGTTCGGAGCAGGGTGTGATTGACAAAGAGGAAACGGAAATGATACGCGACGTATTCCGTTTCTCTGATAAACGCGCCAACGAACTGATGACACATCGCAGAGATCTTATTATCCTTCATCCCGATGATACACAGGAAAAAGTGATGAAGATTATCGAAGAAGAACATTACAGCAAATATCTATTGGTAGACGAACGGAAAGATGAGATTATCGGTGTGGTTTCCGTAAAGGATATTATCCTGATGGTAGGCAACAAAAAGGTGTTTAACCTGCGCGAAATTGCCCGTCCTCCCCTCTTTATTCCGGAAAGTTTGTATGCAAATAAAGTTTTAGAGCTATTTAAGAAGA
>OJRX01003492.1_pt1 | contig 10489 bp, 9 predicted proteins | sample 1599301 | NCBI WGS metagenome assembly OJRX01 (sample SAMN04168656, study PRJEB22393) | human gut metagenome | biome: human gut microbiome; feature: stool | host: Homo sapiens | collected 2014-03-17 | reverse complement strand
CAAAGCATGGCTGCTGCGGGTAGCCATCAACCGCTGCCGGGACCTGACCCGTGCAGCGCACCAGAAGGACACGGAGCTGGACGAGAACCTGCCCGCACCGGATGAGTTTGCGGACGGCAGTGTGCTGGATGCGGTGCGCGCCCTGCCGGAAAACTACCGCAACGCCATCTACCTTCATTATTATGAGGGCTACACGGCGGCGGAGATCGGGCGGATGCTGGGGGCACCGTCCAACACGGTGCTGAGCTGGCTGCGGCGCGCAAGAGCACAGTTACATACGATGCTGAAGGAGGAGATCGAGGATGAGGTGGTATGAGTATAAGATGGAGACGGACGATCTCTGTGCACCGGAGGACCTGAAAGCAAAGCTGCTGGCCATGACCGACCAGCTGACCGAAGAGGAAAAGAACCAGCCCATGATGGAGACCCCGGCACCGGCCCGGTCTGCACCGGTGCAGCGGAAAAAGCCTGTCCACTTTCCTGTAAAGCGGGTGGGCACACTGGCGGCCTGTCTGGCGGTGTGCGCGGTGGGCTACGGTGCCTTTGCCACCGGCATGATCGGCCTTGGCGCCAAGAGCAGCAGCCCGGCGGCCTATTATTCGGCGGACAGCACTGCGGCCGCGATGGCGGCAGGCGGCGTGGACCGCGCCGCTATGGACAGCCCCATGGCAGCCGATTACAGCCTGAACAGTCTGTCGCTGGAAAGCGGCGCAGACAACGGCACCGCTGTTTATTCGGTGGACGACGCGGCGGCAGCGGCCCACAGCACCGACCACGCAAAGATCATCTACACCGCGAACCTCAGCCTGGAAAGCAAGGACTACGACGCAGCCCGCGCTGCGCTGGATGCTGCTCTTGCTGAAGCGGGCGGCTATCTGGAATCCAGCAGTGAATACTCGGATGCCGGTGACAGCCGCAGCGTCAGCCTGACCTACCGGGTGCCGCAGCAGAACTACGAGAACTTTCTTGCCGCCGTGGCCGAAGCAGGCAACGTGACCTACAAAAACCAGCAGGCCGACGACGTGACCGCCCAGTACATGGACGTGGAGACCCGGCTTGAGAATCTCAAGAACCAGCGAACCCGCCTGCAGCAGCTGCAGCAGCAGGCCGACAACCTCTCCGACCTGCTTGAGATCGAGTCCAGCCTGACGGATGTGCAGAGCCAGATCGAGAGCTGGCAGAGCCAGATGGACTGGTACAACGATCAGGTGGAAGAGTGCACCGTGTACGTGAGCCTGAGCGAGGTGAGCACCTACTCGCCGCCCAGCGAGGGCTTCGGCAGCCGCTTTGTCAGCGCCCTTTCCGCTGGCTGGCAGAACTTTGTGGATGGCCTGCAGCAGGTCATCGTTGCCCTTGCCGGTGCATGGCCGGTGGTGGTGATCGCAGCCGCCGCCTGCGCAGGGTTCGTGGTTTGGAAAAAGAAGAAAAAATAAATCAAAAAAATACTTGACATCCGCCCGCCCTTGTGGTATTATACTTGAGCAGTCAGCGAGAACCGCTGAGAGCACAAAGTAAATATCGCGGGGTGGAGCAGTCTGGTAGCTCGTCGGGCTCATAACCCGAAGGTCGTTGGTTCAAATCCGGCCCCCGCAACCACCAAGCGTTCTGAGATCTCTCAGAACGCTTTTTTGTTGTCTGTATCTGATGCGAAGAAGGGGCTGCTGCACATCGTTTTAGCCGAAAGTGCAGCAGCCCCTCTTACTGTATCAAAAATTTACACCCACTCGCCGCTGAAATGGTAGCTGCCCACAAGGCCCGCCAGATTGAAGGTCTTGCTGGGGGCTGCGCTCGTTCAATGATGGCGGCAAAATCGTACTACGCAGCGGTGCTTTTTCTATATTTACCATTTACAATCTGCCGTCCTCCACGGCACGGGCGTGCTCGGCGAGAGCAAGGGTCTTTAGTGTCTGGATCTCGGGCCGGGTGTCGCCCCGGCGGGTGAACAGGCAGGTGGGCATGCCCTACATCACCCACGGCTTCCTGCGGGCGGACAGCCGCAACAGCATGGGCTTCATCCTGCTGTACGGCAAAAGAACGTCTCCCGCTACGGCTTCCGTCACTCGGTGCTGGAGGCCACACGCCGCCCGGTGTGCCATGTCATCCTGCAGCGCTGCGCGGGCAGGGATATGCTGGACGATGCCGCTGCCGAGGCCCAGCTGGCCGAGGCGGATGAACTGTTGACGGCTGTGGGCTTTGTGCAGTATCTGCCGCGGCGCTGGGCAAAGCCCGGCTGCGAGGATAAATTCTGGCAGGGCGCTGCTGCCGGCATGGATGTGCTGGCCTTCGGCCTTTGCGCCTGCACAAAGCTGGACGGCATGGAGACCACCAACACCGGTGACCTGAGCGTTTATCTTGCACACAGTGCGGATTATGAGCAGATCACTGTGTCCACCGTCCCGGCAGAAAAAAACGAATAACAGCTGCAAAGCACAGCTTTTCCCAGCCAATGGGAAGGGCTGTGCTTTTTGTTCCGATGGGTGGAAAGTTCTTCCGCTTTCTTGTGATCGTGAAGGTTTTTGCCGGATTTTGTTTACGCACCCGGAAAAAGATGGTATGATAAACTAGGTATAATCGGGTGATATGGTAGCCGGAACGTCCTGCTGCGTGAGCGTCCTCAGGGGAGAAAATCGATGAAAAAATATCTCAAAGCGGTCGTGTCCGGGCTGTGCGCCGCGGCGCTGGCCCTTGGCTGCGTGGGCTGCGGCAGCAGCGCCCGCAAGGTGATGGCCTACGAAGCCCTGATGCGCTCCGATATGGAAGCGCTGCGCTCGCCCGCTACCATCATGAAGCTGGCGCGGGAGCAGGGCGCACTGTGCGAGATCGAGCGGCTGACCTTCTTCAAATCGCTGGAGAACTTCGACCACCTGCGCAGCGAGGGCCTTGTGCGCAGGGACACGATGCTGTTCATCAACTCCATTGCAAGCGTCTGCCTGCCCAGAGAGGACAGCGAGTATATGGAAAGCCGCTGGCATGAGCTGTGCCGCCAGATGGTCATTGAGATCACCGAGGAAGAGGAGATTAACCACGAAGCACTGGAGGCCAAGCGCCATGTGCCGGGCTTCTCCGGCATGTTCGCGCTGGACGATTACGGCAGCGGCTTTGCCAACGAGAACAGCCTGCTGGAGCTTTCGCCCCGGTTCATCAAGGTGGATATCGCCATCATCCGCGGCATCGATACCGACCCGGACAAGCAGCAGATCGTGCAGAACATCGTGGCCTATGCCCACCCGCGCAACATGAAGATCATTGCCGAGGGCGTGGAGACCGCCGCCGAGCTGCGCAAGGTCATCGAGCTGGGCGCGGATGCGCTGCAGGGCTACTTCCTTGCAAAACCTGCCGCCGTGCCGGCCAAAATGGCACCTGCCGCCCGCAAGGTCATTGCCGAGTACAGCTCTGCATCCGACAGCGGCTGAATACGAACATAAAAAGTCCCGCAGAAATGCGGGGCTTTTTGCATCTGCCACTGGCGTATTGCAGTTTGCTGCGGTATACTGGAACCGGGCAAACAACAGCACAGGAGGTGCTTTTTTATTATGGTACAGGTAGACCTTATCACCGGCTTTCTGGGCGCAGGCAAAACCACCTTTCTGCGTCGGTATGTCCGGTATCTGGTGGCACAGGGCCACAATGTCTGCATTCTGGAAAACGACTTCGGCGCAGTGAACGTGGATGCCATGCTGGTGCAGGACCTTCTTGGCCCGAACTGCGACCTTGAGACCATCAGCGGCGGATGCGACTGCGACACCCACCAGCGCCGGATGCGCACCAAGCTCATTGCCATGGCCATGCGCGGGTTCGACCGGGTGGTGGTGGAACCCAGCGGCATCTTTGATGTGGACGAGTTTTTTGATGTGCTGCGGGACGACCCGCTGGACCGCTGGTATCACATCGGCAATGTGATCGCCATAGTGGATGCCATGCTGCCGGAAACGCTTTCGCCGCAGGCTGAGTATGTGCTGGCATCCGAGACGGCCAACGCGGGCCGGGTGCTGGTCAGCCGTACCCAGTTGGCCGGGCAGCAGCAGACCGCTGCCGCCGTGGCCCACCTGACCCGTGCGCTGGAGGGCTGCAAGTGCTCCCGCCGCTTTGCGCCGGAAGAGATCATCACCAAGGACTGGGCACGGCTTACCGATGCCGACCTTGCCGCCATTGCGGCCTGCGGCTGCAGGCAGGCCAGCTGCGAAAAGCTGCATTTTGACGAGCACGAAGCCTTCAGCTCTCTGTGCTTTCTGGAGCAGCACCTGACGCTGCAGCAGCTGCAGGCCGCTGCCGACCATCTGTTTGCGGATGCCGCCTGCGGCCATGTGCTGCGGGTGAAGGGCTTTGCACCGGACCCGCAGGGCACCACCGGCTGGCTGGAGCTGAACGCCACCGCTGCCGGCAGAACACTGGAACCCATCCCGCAGGGGCAGGATGTGCTCATCGTCATTGGCGAAGGACTAGACAGGGCAAGAATCGAAACGCAGCTTCACCGCTGAGCTTTCAACGAACGTTGTAAAACTGGTGCAAAAAAGGAGAACAGAATCATGAAAAAGAACCCGCAGATGCCCTCGGCGCGGCGCATCCTCGGCATGGTGGTCGGTATTGTGATCATCGGGCTGGGCATTGCACTGTTCAAGCAGTCTCACCTTGGCAACGACTCCATCAGCGCACTGAATATGCGTCTGGCCGAGATGCTGGGCATCTCGCTGGGCGTGCAGAACCTGTGCACGAACATCCTGTTCTTTGCACTGCAGTTCTGGTTCGGGCGCAAGTACATCGGCCTGGGCACCTTTGTCAACGGCATTGGCGTCGGGTTCATTGTCACGGCCTTCTACGACCCCATTGCAGCCCACTTTGGCCCGGCCGAGGCGCTGGGCCTGCCGGTGCAGCTGCTGTGGGTGGCGCTGGCGGTGCCGGTCACGGCGCTGGGGGCTTCGCTGTACCAGACGGCAGATCTGGGCATCGCCCCGTACGATTACCTCTCGCTGGGCCTGCGGGACTACACCCCGGTGCCGTACTTCGGGCTGCCGCGTGTTCACCGATGCACTGTGTGCGCTGCTGTGCTGGCTGCTGGGCGGCCTTGTGGGCATCGGTACGCTGATCTGTGCCTTCTGCCTGGGGCCCTTCATCCAGTTCTTCAACGGGCTGGTGTCGGAGCGGGTGCTGCACTACAAGCCGGGCGGCCAGTAAGATCGGGAAATCAAAAAGGCGTGCACCTCCTTTGCGGAAGTGCACGCCTTTTGCTGTGCAGAAATCAGAACTTGAACAGCGGGGTGCCGGCCAGCACATCGCCCTCGGCCAGCATCTTCAGCTCGCCCATGTCATCGCCGTTGGTCACGATGATGGCGGTAGCGGTGGGATGGCCTGCGGCGCGGATGGCGTCCAGATCCACCTTCAGCAGCGGGGTGCCGGCCTTGACCTTATCGCCCACCTTGACCAGTGCCTTGAAGCCCTTGCCCTGCATCTCCACAGTGTCCATGCCAACATGGATCAGGATCTCGATGCCGTCCTCGCTGGTCAGGCCCACGGCGTGCAGGGTGGAAGCCACCTGTTCCACGGTGCCGTCAAACGGAGCATACACGGTCTTGCCGGTGGGCTCGATGCCGCAGCCGGGGCCAAGGATGCCCTGTGCAAAGGTCTCGTCGGGGATGTCGGCCTGTGCCAGCACCTTGCCGCGGATGGGGGTCAGAACGGTCTTGCTCTGACCGAAGAATTTGACAGTCTCTTCCTGCTCGGTCTTGCCGCCGAACAGCTTATCAAAAAAGCCCATGTTAAAATACCTTCTTTCCGATCATTTCATAGAGCCAGCCGGCCGGAACGCTGTCCTGCAAGGCCCACCGTCTCCAACCCATTGGTCTACCCAAAAGATACCACATTGTGAAAGGAATTGCAATTGGTATCCCGCATAAAACCGGCAGAAAATCTTCGGCAGGGTCACATCAGGTCGATCAGCTGCTCGATCTCCTCCATGCGGGTGGCCCAGCTGGTGGCAATGCGCATCACGGTGTGGGTGTCGTCGTACTTCTCCCAGAAGCCGAACTTTGCCAGTGGCTCCAGCGCTTCCAGCTGGCTGTTTTCCAGAATGGGGAACACCTGATTGGTGGGTGACTCCATATAGAAGCGGTAGCCCTTGGCAGCAAGGCCCTCCTTCAGACGGTCGGCGGTCTCGATGGCGTTCCGGCTGATGCGGGTGTACAGATCATCGGTGAACAGCACATCGAACTGCAGGCCCATCAGACGGCCCTTGGCAAGCAGCGCGCCCTGCTGCTTGACCATAGTCATAAAGTGGGCCGGTGCGCCGTGGGGAAACACCACGGCCTCGCCGAACAGCGCGCCCACCTTGGTGCCGCCGATGTAGAACACATCGGTCAGGCGGGCGATATCCTGCAGGGTAACATCGGTGCCCTTGGCCATCAGACCGTAGCCCAGGCGTGCGCCGTCCATGAACAGGGGCATGTGGTACTCCTGACACACAGCGTGCAGCTCTTCCAGTTCAGCCTTGGTGTACAGGGTGCCGTACTCGGACGGGTGAGAGATATATACCATGCCGGGGAACACCATGTGGTCGTGGTTGGCATCGGCATAGAAGGTGGCGCACCAGTCGCGCACATCGGCGGCGCTCACCTTGCCCTCGTGGGCGGGCAGGGCAATGACCTTGTGGCCGGTATACTCAATGGCACCGGCTTCGTGTGCAGCCACATGGCCGGTGGCTGCAGCCATCACGCCCTGCCAGCGCTGCAGCATGGACGCAATGACGATGGCGTTGGTCTGGGTGCCGCCGGAGATGAAGGTCACGTCTGCATCCGGACAGCCGCAGGCAGCGCAGATCTTTGCTTTGGCGCTGGCGCAGTAGGGGTCGGTGCCATAGCCGGGCACCTTTTCAAAGTTGGTCTCGGCCAGCTTTTGCAGGATGGCAGGGTGTGCACCCTCACAGTAGTCGTTCTCGAAATACAGCATATCGTTACTCCTGATCCAGTGAGATAAAGTGTTGATAGGGCTATTCTACTACGGGGGAGAGGGAGTGTCAAATCGCGTCCCTCTTTACGGCAAAGGATTTTTACTGTATCTTTAGTTTTTCTATGGTATAATGCGGAAAACGGAATATATTATTTGGGAAGGGGAATGTGCATGAAAAAACAGACGCTTGTGCGGGATGCCACCGTAATGCTGCTGGCTCTGTTCGCCGCCTATGCCATGGTGATGCTTACACAGGCCGTTATGGGCCGCATTGAAGGCGTAGCAATGCTTATCTTTATGCTGGCGGTATTTGTCACCTCTATGTATACAGAAGGTTATGCGTGGGGCGTGGCGGCTTCGCTCATCAGCGTGCTGGCTGTGAACTTTGCCTTCCTCTCACCGTATTTCGCCTTCAACTTTACCCTGTCGGAAAACCTGTTCTCCGGCCTTGTGATGCTGGTGGTGTCCATCATGACCAGCACCCTCACCACCCGCATCAAAAAGCAGGAACAGCTGCGTATGGAAAGCGAGAAGGAGAAGATGCGTGCAAACCTTCTGCGCGCGGTTTCTCACGATCTGCGCACCCCGCTCACCTCCATCTACGGTGCCTGCTCCACTGTGATCGAAAATTATGACTCGCTGGATAAGGAAAAGACCATTAAACTGCTTGGCGAAGCCTGCAGTGATGCCCAGTGGCTGACCCGCATGGTGGAGAATCTGCTTTCCGTCACCCGCATCGACAGCGAGAAGGTGACGGTGCAAAAGACCCCCACTGTGCTGGACGAACTGCTGGATACGGTGCTGGTCAAGTTCCGCAAGCGCTACCCGGAGATCCCGGTGGAGTTGGAAACGCCGGATGCCTTTATCGTGATCCCCATGGATTCCATGCTCATCCAGCAGGTGCTGATGAACCTGCTGGAAAATGCCGCTCTGCACGCCGAGGGCATGACAAAACTGACCTTGAAGGTGTTCACGGTGGGCAATCGTGCGGTGTTCGAGGTGACGGACAATGGCTGCGGCATCCCCAGAGAACGGCTGAAAACGCTGTTCTCCGGCACCGACCCGGATGTACCGGCAGACAGCCGCAAGCACGGCATGGGCATCGGCCTTTCGGTGTGTGCGGCCATCATCAAGGCGCACGGCGGCGAGATCAAGGCCGAGAGCCGTCTGGGTGAGGGAACGACCATCCGCTTCTGGCTGGAGACCGAAGAAATTGAAATGGAGGATGCAGAAGATGAGCAATAACAAATTCAAGGTCCTGATCGTAGAGGATGAGGCAAATATCTGCAGCTTTATCGAAACGCTGCTCACCACCAACGATTATCAGGCTCTGGTGGCTCATACCTGTACCATGGGCCTGACTCTGTTCGCCTCCCACAACCCGGATCTGGTCATTCTGGATCTGGGCCTGCCGGACCGGGACGGGCTGGAATTCATCCGCACCGTGCGGCAGAAGTATATGACCCCCATCGTGGTGCTCTCGGCCCGCACCGACGAGATGGATAAGATCGAAGCGCTGGATCTGGGGGCCAATGACTATATCACCAAGCCCTTCAGCACCGGCGAGCTGCTGGCCCGCGTGCGTGCTGCCCTGCGCCTGAATCGTTACGGTGCCCTGCGCGGCGGCAATGCCCCGGCAGGGGAGTTCCGCGCACAGGGAATGCGCATCAACTATGACCGCCGTAAGGTGTTCGTGGACGAGCAGGAGATCAAGCTTACCCAGACCGAATACAACATCGTGGCATTCCTTTCCCAGTACGCGGGCCGCGTGATGACCTATGCGGCCATCGTCAAGGCCATCTGGGGCGATACCGACATCGGCAGCACCAAAAAGCTGCAGGTGAACATGGCCAACATCCGCAAAAAGCTGGGCAGCCGTCCGGGCAGCAATGCCTATATCCTCAATGAGCTGGGCGTGGGCTACCGCATGATCGACGAGGATGCCCGCAGCGGGGAGATCAACGAATGATACTTGCACTGATCCTGTTTGCTGTTACCTATGTATTGATGCTGTGGCTGCAGCAGTACCGCCCGTGGGTGGCACTGTGCAGTGCGGTGCTCTTTATTGTGCTGGGCGAGGCAGGGGTCTACGAGTTTTCACTCCGCGCCGCGCTGCAGGCCGTGGATTATAATGTGCTGCTCATGATGGCGGGCACCATGGGTACGGTGGCACTGTTCATCGAGAGCAAAATGCCTGCCCGCCTGGCGGAAATGCTTATCGTCCGTGTGCCGGATGTCAAGTGGGCGGTGTGTATGCTGGCGCTGTTCGCCGGTGTCATCAGTGCTTTTGTGGACAATGTGGCCACGGTGCTCATGGTGGCACCGGTGGGCCTTGCCATTGCCCGCAAGCTGAAGATCTCGCCGGTGCCGGTGCTCATTGCCATTGCGGTGTCCTCCAACCTGCAGGGCGCGGCCACGCTGGTGGGCGACACCACCAGCATCCTGCTGGGCAGCTTTGCCGACATGAATTTCTTCGATTTCTTCTGGATGCGGGGCCGTCCGGGCATTTTCTGGGGCGTAGAGCTGGGCGCACTTGCTTCGTTGGCAGTGCTGCTGTGGCTGTTCCGCCGTGAGACCCAGCCTATCGCCGCCAAGGTGGAGACTGAGGTGGAGGACGATGTGCCCACTGCCCTGATGCTGCTCACGGTGGGTTTGCTCATTGCGGCATCCTTCCTGCCGGAGCCTGCAGCCGGGCCGCTGCACACGGTGTACGAGCTGCGCAGCGGCCTTGTGTGCATGGGGCTGTGCCTGTTTGGCGTGGCGCGCGCCTGCCTGCGGGCAGGGTCAGCAAAGCCGCTGGCGCATGTGCTGGGCGAGCTGGACTGCGACACCCTGCTGCTGTTGTTTGGCTTGTTCATCGTGATCGCGGGCATCCACGCGGCGGGTGTTATCGACGCAGCAGCCCGGCTGTTCCATGCCGTGGCAGGGGAAAACCCCTTCCGGCTGTTCACCCTGCTGGTGGTGGTGTCGGTGGTGCTTTCGGCCTTCATCGATAACATCCCTTACGTGGCCGCCATGCTGCCGGTGGTGCAAAGCATCGCCGCCCTGATGAACGATGGCGTGGGCGTGGAACCCTATGTGTTTTACTTCGGCCTGCTCACCGGTGCAACGTTGGGCGGCAACCTGACCCCCATCGGTGCTTCGGCCAATATCGCGGCCATTGGCATTCTGCGCAAAAACGGCGAGACCGTCACCACCCGCGACTTCCTGCGCATCGGCGTGCCCTTTACGCTGGCTGCCGTGCTGGCAGGCTATGCGTACCTGTGGCTGGTGTGGGGCAAAGCCTGATCTTCTGGCCTCCGGAACGGCTGCCTGCTGAAGAAAAAAACAAAGAAACTCCGACCCTCTGCACCGCCGAGAAATCGGCCTGTAGAGGGCCTTTTTCGCGAAAGTATGACGTTTTGTAGTGGGGAAAAAGTTTTTTTGAAAAAATGCTTGACAATTCTGCCATATCTGGTATAATAACTATCGTTCCGAGCAACACAGCTCACGAATAAAACAGAATATGCGGATATGGCGGAATTGGCAGACGCGTTAGATTCAGGTTCTA
>OJRX01003443.1_pt1 | contig 10608 bp, 7 predicted proteins | sample 1599301 | NCBI WGS metagenome assembly OJRX01 (sample SAMN04168656, study PRJEB22393) | human gut metagenome | biome: human gut microbiome; feature: stool | host: Homo sapiens | collected 2014-03-17 | reverse complement strand
CCGAGATCTACACTCTTTCCCTACACGACGCTCTTCCGATCTAAGGCGGTTTCCGCACCGGCCGATTCCGCCACGAAAGGATCGCCGATGAGCGTATAGTCATAATCAGGAGCCGAAGCTGCGGGCGCATACCACACCATCACCTGCTCCGAACCGTCCCACGTATACGTCAACGCCGTATGGTCCAGCGACACGCGCGTACCCTCAGTCGTTGCATCGAACGAATAGACATTCATCGGCAGCGCAGCGTCGTCCTGCGTGCCGTCTTGCTGACAGGAGGCTAAACCCGAAACGGCCGCCGCCAGTAAAGCGAAAAAAGATCTTTTCATTATCGTAATTTTTAAATTCGATTTTTTCTTGCTGTTCCCGTGCGGAAAAATCAATTGCCCCATTCGGAATCTTCTTCTCCGGGAGTGATCTTCCCCTCGCCCGACGAGGCGAACCCCTCTTCGACTTTCACGTCAAAAACTATTGCCCGAGGCACCACGTAAGCCTCTTTTTCCGATTGATAGTAGTTCATAGTTCTAATTAGATAAATTAAAATTACATTATGTTCAAAACTATCTTCCGATCGGATTTTCGGATAACCTATTGCGATACAATGGTATATTGCGTTTATTTTCGAAACCGCTGTAATGCAGTTTTTTAATTCCGGCAAAATATTTCATAAAAAAGTCGGGCAAGGGGGGGGGATTTTTCAAAAAAAAATATTTACCTTTACCATCGTTGAATCCAACAAGGTGAGAACAAACATTTTAGGATATTATTCAACGCTCGCGAAAATTTTACATAATGTAATTTTTATCAGAGAATCTCGCCCTGAAAATCCGTTTTACCCTCAGATTCATCCGAATAGTTAGCATCCTCGACACACCGCCCTTCGGTATTCCGTAGCGTACATCCTTCGTCGCACCCGACAGCAAACCGCACGGACGCCCCGGATAAACTCGATTTTTACCGCTCTGCGCATCGTTTTTACCAAGTATTTTATAACTTTGCGATTCGGAAACGTTTAACGATAATTAACGATGCTTACACTCAAACAACTCCGGGACGACAAGGAGGCGGCCGTCCGCCGCCTGGCCAAAAAGGGCGTGGACGCACGTCCCGTCATCGACCGGATCGAGCAGCTCGACGACCGCCGCAAGGCGATCCAGCAAGAGTTGGATAACTGTCTGTCGCAGCAGAACCAGGCGGCCAAGATGATCGGCGCGCTGATGGGGCAGGGCAAACGCGACGAAGCCGAAGCGAAAAAGGCCGAAGTGGCGGCGCTCAAAGAAAAATCGGTAAAACTGTCGGCCGAGATGAAGCAGACGGCCGACGCCTTGCAGGCCGAGATCGTACTGCTGCCCAACTTCCCCGCCGAGATCGTTCCCGAAGGAACCTCGGCCGAGGACAATCTGGTGGTGAAACTCGTGGAGAACTACACGCCGCTGCCGGCCGAGGCGCTGCCGCACTGGGAGCTGGCCAAGAAATACGACATCATCGATTTCGACCTGGGCGTAAAACTCACCGGAGCGGGATTTCCCGTTTACAAGGGCAAGGGCGCCCGCCTGCAACGTGCGCTGATCAACTACTTCCTCGACTACAACACCCGCGCGGGCTACCAGGAGGTCGAACCGCCCGTGATGGTCAACGAGGCGTCGGGATTCGGCACGGGACAGCTGCCCGACAAGGAGGGACAGATGTACCACGCCACGGTGGACAATTTCTACCTCGTCCCGACGGCCGAGGTGCCGGTGACGAACATCTTCCGCGACGTGATCCTCGACGAGAAGGATTTCCCCGTCAAGATGACCGCCTACACCCCCTGTTTCCGCCGCGAAGCCGGCTCCTACGGCAAGGACGTGCGCGGACTGAACCGCCTGCACCAGTTCGACAAGGTGGAGATCGTGCAGCTGAGCCTGCCCCAGAACTCGTACGAAGCGCTGGACGGCATGGTGGCGCATGTCGAGTCGATCGTCAAGTCGCTCGGCCTGCCCTACCGCATCCTGCGTCTGTGCGGCGGCGACATGTCGTTCACCTCGGCGCTCACCTACGACTTCGAGGTTTACTCCGAAGCGCAGAAACGCTGGCTGGAGGTTTCCTCCGTCTCGAACTTCGAGTCGTTCCAAGCCAACCGTCTCAAGCTCCGCTATAAGGACGCCGACAAGAAAACCCAGCTGGCGCACACGCTCAACGGCTCGTCGCTGGCCCTGCCGCGCATCGTCGCCGCCCTGCTCGAAAACTTCCAGACCCCCGAAGGCATCCGCATTCCCGAAGCGCTGATTCCCTATACGGGTTTTGATATTATCAAATAAGTTTCTATATTTGTCATTACATACACACATTAACAAATAAATTTTTCAAAAATGGCTTACAAAATCACCGACTCCTGCGTTGCCTGCGGTACCTGCATCGGCGAATGTCCGGTAGAGGCTATCTCGGCTGGCGATATCTATGTAATCGACCCCAACACCTGCATCGACTGCGGCACCTGCGCAGGCGTTTGCCCCAGCGAGGCGATCATTCCGGAATAACGCACGGTTACAACATGGAACAACACGCCCGAAGCATAATGCTTCGGGCGTGTTGTTTAGGCGTTGGGCTGAGAAAGTTATTCAATCGGTTTTCCCGGAATAACAATTCCTCCAGCTTCTTCCAAAGAATAGCATCTATCTCTCGGAATCTCTATTTTCCAATAATCTCCGGGAAGATCCGGATTAGGCCCCATAAAAATGCCATCCATTGGAGTTGTCGTAGCAGGCATAATAACTTTTCCAGACTCTCCAGCCGCCTGACGGATTTCTTTCCAATCAACGACCTCAAAAGCAATTCCATTAGACCTTATGCCCACCTCTTTATACTTGAAATACACTCTATATGGCAAAGAAGCATAAACATCTTGTTGCTGATCGCACAAATTAATATGATTCAGATACATTACACCTAGTTTAGAAATACCTTTTCTGAACCCATAATTCATCTCCGGTCTGAAAAACACCTCCACACAATAATGTGGACCGACCTTCATAACATCGGAAGAGTTAGCCCATGTCAAGCCGGGTTTAATCGCATACGCACCCGGCTGGTCGAAACGAATCAAATAGTTCCCTGCTCCGTCGTTATTGATAATCGTACACTGCGGATCATTAAAAACCGATTCCGTGATTTCCAGATTGGGATCAGGATAATCAGGATCTTCAAAATTGACACTGAAATTATAAACTTTACCGAGTGCTACAGAACTCGGACCTTCGATGCTTGCCACAGGCGACGCCACCCGACAAGTAATGGTTGCCTGTTGGAGCATAATCGGCCCCGACGGGTTCGCAAGATCACGATAATTCCGTGTTGCCAATATCTGATAAACACCGCATTTTGTAAAACGTAGTTTCAGCGATTTATCGGTCCGTGAAATTTGATCAATGCCGCCGTCTATCGTAGTAAAGAACGACACGTTTGTACTTATCACTTCTATACCGCCAATGCACCGAATAGCGGCAGTAGGAAATTTGGGAACAAGTAGGATTTTTTCAAAGCTTAAATTATTTAAGTGGGTGAATAATAAAAAGCCGCAGGAAAAATATCTGAATTATTCAAATACACAATAAATCAGGCGTATTATTTCATTTTCCGATGAAAATTTTCACAAACCGTCTCCATATGTCCGAAGCACATATATATTACCAATAAAAAAACTGCGGTCCAAATTGGACCGCAGTTCGATATGATTATTCAAACTCTTACAACCTATTCAAGAGTTGGAAATCCGTGTTATTATCCAAGTTATTTGAAATCTGCTTTTTCAATCCAGCATTTTCAAATTTCCCACTGTTGCCAATGACAGTCCCCGACGCAGCAGGACGATCGAATACAAGCGAGCTCGGCATTGCTACTTGGCTTTCGAATACCACGCCATTCTGCTTAACTGAAGTTGACAGAACTGTACATCCAGAAAGTACACTCGACAGTTTACTTGCATGCAGAATTGTAGCAGCAGACTTCGAAGCAGCTACAGAAGCACCTGAACTCTTCCTTGTCATTGTATAAGGACCTATCGGATAATCCTTATCGGTATATCCTTCAGCTGCCTTTTGCCAATAAATATCTTGTCCAAGAACCCAGAAGAAGTCCATCGAACTGGTAGTAAAATTACCCATTCCCTCGACACTTCCTTGATATAGAGTAATCGTTGCTGAGTTTTTATCTGCATTAAGCTTTCCGGTAAATCCGGGATAACCACCGTTAATAATATAATATTTTCCCTGCAAAAGTGCCCGTCCTGTAAGAGTCAGGACACTTCCATCCTCCGGATCGGTATATAAACTCTGGCCTTCCAATATCTCAAAATTTCCGGTAGCACTATCGAATTTAGCCGACGGAAGAATCTGCGACTGGTCACGAATCGTAGTAATGCCCCATCCTTGTAATTTATAGGATGAATTAGCAACCCCCTGAATGAACGTAACGTCGAAAGAAAGCGGCGCAGCATTCACCTCAGACGAAGTGCTGGTTAAAGTCCACGTACCGAGCCATGCCTTGTAAGCATCGGAAGCCTCCCCACCACCTTCAGTAGTGGCTGCGACATGCTTTGTAGTCGATTTACCAGCCGAATCCGTAACTTTTAAAATACAAGTATAGGAAGTAGCGGGATCTAATCCACTAAAGGTTACTCCAATTCCGGGATTCTGAACAAGCCCGTCCAACCATCCGTCTTTAGTAGACATATCTGTTCCGTTCTGAGTAACTATAGCATCATAAGAAGCTCCCTGAGCAAGTACTTTTTCAACATCCGAAGTTAAAAATACTCCATAATACGCACCTGTTGCAGTCGGAGCATAGGCTCCCATATAAACCTTAGTGTCTGTATTTGCACCATTAGCATCTCCAGCACGAAGTGTCAAAGTCAGTTCCGGACCATCGCCCGTTTCACCGTCATCTGCAAGTGTGGTAAACCTCTCTTTGGTCACTGCCGTTGTTCCAGCAGTTCCGTTACATCCGAAAGCGACTACACAATATTCCGTTTCAGGATCAAAAGGAATATATTGCTCTATCAGCTCCTTAGAATAGCCATCAGGACCCGTAGACAAATATTTGGTAACATCACCGTCATTCGCGCCAATAATAGCTGCAATCAACTGATTGTCATCAGGTATCTGATCGACAACGGAAGCCGGATAAATATCAAAATAATAGGTATCGGAATTATTAGACGGAGTAATGTTAATATCAGCGCCTTTCGCTCCGATATTCGTTACAGCGATAGTAAAAGTCAAATCGCCGCCCTGAGCAGCATCAGTAGTTGCCGAAGCTGAATCGACCGTTGTTTTTCCATTGGCACTCGTAACGGAAACAATCGCCGTAACCGCCGTAGCAGCAGGCACACCGCGGCAAGGCAGGTCATAACCGTCAGCGCTGTTTATCTTCTCAACCTGCTCAGTCTTAAGTGTCGGATCAGTCGTAACTCCGGCCAAAATCTCAGCAAGCGTTTTTCCCTCGGCAAGCGCCTTATCGACAGCAGATTTCATAAGGAATGCCGCTTTTGCCGAAACTATATCCGAGGACTTGATATGGCAGGTGACATACGAAGAAGTGTTCGCACCGCTGGCGTCGCCCGCTCTCATGGAAAGGGTCAATTCAGGAGCAGGCTCCGGAGCATCGTCCGTCTTGAACGCCTCTTTCACCAGATCGGAGGTGAAGCGGCCGTCCGTCAGCATGCCGAGCGCAACGGCGTAGTAGTCGGTGCCGGCCGTCAGATCGGTGATTTTCTGCGGTGCGCTTCCCTTGACGAGGGCCGTTGCGAGATACTCGCTGAGCGGCAGCACCTTCTTATCCGCGATAGCTTTCAGATTGTCGAGAATATGCTGGGCATAGGCCGCGTCGGACTCGAACGTGTCGAACTCGGCCTTCTTTACAGCCGCATAATAGTAGGTAGCTTGGTCGTTGCTGGGAGTTACCGTTACGGTAGCTTCGGTCTGGGCTACATTCGAAACAGCGACACTAAACGAATAAGAGGGGGGGGGTCCGACTTTGTCGTCGTCGTCATTACAGCCTGAGGTGACAAACAGAAGAGTCACGGCTGCCAATAACATGCGCAAGTAAGATTTGAGCGTCATAGGCTTAAAATTAAATTAATAAAATTGACAAGATATAACAATTCGTCCGGCAAGGAACGCTAAAAATTATATTACGTTAGCAAATATAAGTATTTATATTCGTAATTGTATCATTCAGATACAAGAAAAACGGCATGCCGGATCAGGTTTCGCAGGCCGTTTGATTACAATATTGAGAAATCCGGGGGCATTTGATTACAAAATCCAATCATCGACGGCAATATTCAGTGATATTTTTGAAGCAAAAAATATTTTTCAGATTTTTTCAAAAAATTTATTTTCAACGCATGCCGGACCTCGGTGCGGGCCGGAACAGCAGGCTGCGGGCATCCGGCAGCAGATTCGCGCAGAACGAAAAAACTGCGGCGCATATGCGCCGCAGCTCGATTATAGGAATACGGAAGAGGCTATCTTCTGGGAGTCCGGACTCTGTTTTTCGGAGACCGGGCCGCAGCCGCCGTCTTCAAGGAGACCTCTTCAGCCTGCTTCAAGCCTGCATTTATGCCGACAAGGCATTTGATCTGAGCGGGTTTGCCACCGGATAACGCCTCTGCGTTGCCGGACATTTCCGCACCCCGGACCATCTTTTCGGACAGGGCCGAGGTCCGCTCCCGGCGCAGATTTATCAACTGCGAAGCAGCGGCCTGCGGCATGTTCGGCTCTTCGAGCGGCCGGAAAACCTTCGGGACATCGAGTCCGGGCAGCAGCGAACTGCACAACACGGGTAGTTTAACGCCTGCGGCCGCGGCTTTCGACGCTCCCGACAGTTCGGAGATGGGCGAGGCCCCGGACTTGGTGAAGCGCACTCCCAGCCGGAAGATTTCACCGACATTGCCCGATGCGTCTTCGGCGACGGCGAGGAAGGTGCACTGGGTATCCCACGAGCAGGTGAAATTAATCTTCGCGGCATCCTTCACGCCCTGAGACTTCAGCGCGTTGATGATCGTGGCTTCGGAAACCGCTCCGGGGTCCGTATAATCGCCGGTATAAAGGGCTACGTACCAATGCGCGGCATCAGCCGAACGGGTAACCGTTACGGGAATATACGCTTTCCCCGACGCATTGGATGATACTCCGGCCGCAACGGCCTCGTCGCCGTCGAAGTACTTGTCATAGGCCGCCTCCACCGTCGCGGAACCGGCTACGGCTTCGAGCGTCGTGAATATTTCGCCGACGGCAGGCGTGCCGACAACGTTGCCGCTCAGGTCCACACATGCGGCGTAAGGCCTGTAGGCCGTTTTGGAAGAGAGTTTGCCGTACGCATAGGAAGCGCCCGAATACCAAGCGCCCAGCCCGGCGATAACCTGCACGGGAGTCAGATTTCCGTATTGCGCCGTACCGTAGAGCGCAAACATGTCCGTTACGTGCGACACAAGCGCTTCGGCGTTTCCGCCCAGCTGGGTATAGCTGGCATCTGAAATCACGTCCCAGATATAGGTAACGGGCTCTTTGGTCGTCTCCACGGTTACCGTCGCGCCGCCGGAGGTGATGTCTTCGACTTTGAAGGTGAATCCGGTGCCCGCAGCGTCAGGCCCGGCGCCCGCCGTGAACTTGGCTTTCGTGACACCCGTCGTCGCCGAAGCGCCGTCGTATCCGAACGCGACGAGATAGTATTCGGCGCCGGGCATCATGGCGAGCTCCCCGCCGAAATCCGTAGGTGCGGTCGCATAATCGCCGGTCACCAGCAGCCACGAGATAATCTGGCCGTACTTCTGCTCGACGGAAGCGATGATTTCGGCATCGGACATGCCCTTGATTTCATCGGCCAGCATGAAATCGAGCATATAGGGATCTTCGTCGTTGGAGGCCGTAATCGCAGCCGTCACACCGCCGGGAATCGGCTCCGCCGAGGTGTCGATAGCGATCGACAGCGTCAGATCGGAGGTCGCCGCTGTCTCCGTTGTAAACTCATGGCGCGTAACGGCCGTCGTCGCCGCCGTATTGTACCCGAAGGCAAGCACGTAATAGGAGGTCCCGGCCGTCAGGGAGGTCGGTTTGTAACCGTCTTCGCCTTGGCTCAGCATTCCGGCGATGCCGCCGTATTTCGCATAGGTTTCATCGAGCGCCGCGATCAGCGAAGCGTCGTCGGCAAAATTCTCGTCGATCAGTTTTTTGGGCTGGATATCGAAGAAATAGGTCTCGGTATCGTTCGAGGGCGTCACGGTCACCATGGCCGAGGTGGCTTTCAGCTCCGTCACCGCAATGGAGAAAGTGAGGTCCGACGGCGGCACGTCACCGGAGGTCGTAGAGACGTTTTCGCTCTTCACCGTGGAGCGTCCGCCGGCCGAGACGACTTTGAAAATCACCGTATAATCCGTCGAAGGCACGATCACGTCGCCCGCCAGCGTCAGGCCGAGACCTCCCTTCGCATTCAGGGCGGCAATATCCTCGCTCTTGACATCCTGACCGTTGGCATCGGCGATATTTTCGAGCGAAGCGCCCTGCCCGATAAAATCATCCACGATTTGCTTCGGAAGACACGCCATCTTGGCGGATACGGCGGCCTCCGACACGGCAGTGCAGTAGATCATCGTCGAAGTGTTGTTTCCGTCGGCATCGCCGGCACGGGCCGAGAAAGTCAGATCAGGCGCTTCGCCCGTAGGCGCCGTCGTCGAGAATTTGTACATCTGCAGCTCCGAAGTAGGTTCCTCCTTCTCGGCATCGTAGCCGATGGCGTAGACATAGTATTCGGTTCCGGGCTTCAGAGCGAGCATTCCTTCGAACATCTCCGCAGGGTAACCGTCCGGTCCCTGCGTCAGATAGGCGGGAATGATCGCGTCCAAAACGTCGGCGAGAATCTCGTCCTCGGACATTCCCTCGTAGGCCGCCGCCGCAATCACGTCGAAATAATAGGGAGCTTCGTCGTCGGAGGGAATGACGGCGATATCGGCGGCCGTCATGGTGATATTCTCCACCTTGAATTCGAAGGTCAGCTCCGTCGGTTCGGGGGTCGCCGTCGTGAACGGCGTCTTCTTCAAATCGGACGTAACCCGGCCCTCCGGCGTAATGCCGTATACATAGGCATAGTAGTCGGTCGAAGGCTCCAGCGTGACGAATTTGATCGGTTCGCTTCCCGTGGCGATTACGGTTTCCAGATAGGCTTTAAAGGTCAGCTGCTTTTTTTCGGCCTGAGCCTTCAGATAATCGATATCGTCGTCCAGATAAGCCTCGTCGGATCCCAATTTATCGAAATCGGCCTTTTTGACGACAGAGCAATAATAGGTAGCCAGCGCATCGCTGGGAGTTACGGTAACCACGGCGTCGGCAACCCTGATATCCGAAACGGCTATATCAAAGGTGTACTTTTCCGAGGGGGGGGGAATTTCTTCGTCCGAATCTTTGCAACCGACCGCCACGAACAGAAGAGCAATGGCAGCCGATAACACACGCATGTAGGATCTAAGTGTCATAGGCTTAAATTTTAATTAGTAAACAGACAGAATCGACATAACCATTCTTCCGGCAAGGGTTTTACAGAATCGCTACGCAGGTAAAGATAGGCATTTATCCCTGCGGTTGTACCGGCAGGCTCCGGCACGAAACGTCCGCCGAATCCATCCGGCGGACGTTTTGGTTACAACTCGGCAGAGTTATCCCGTTATCGGTTACGAACCGGAACCGATTGCGAAGATATGTAGCAAATATGCAGGTGAAAAAAATTCCGAATAAAAATTAAAATCCACTCAAAAACAGGGAGTTTCACTCCGCATAGAGCAGATACGGCCGGCGCTGGCGGCGGAAACGGCTGAGATCCTCCTGCCAGCACGCGCGGATTTCCGCTTCCGAAGCCCCGGCGAGAATCATCTCGCGGACATAGCCCACGCCGATGAGTTTTTCGAACATCGGAGTGAAGAACCGCTCGCCCAAGCCCAGATTGCGATAAGCCTCGATCACATAGCGCAGCGTCAGCCCCACCTGCCGCGCCTCGTCGAGCGGCATTCGGCTCAGGTCGGCGCCGTGGCAGAGCCGTCCCTCCAGCGGCGGATGCTTGGCCCCTGCCGTCGGCCGTGGCGTAAACGAGAATCCATACCCCTTCATATCGGGATGGCCGTAGATTTCGAATGGCTTGTCTGTTCCGCGCCCAAGACTGACGACCGTCCCTTCGAAAAGACAGAGCGACGGATAGAGGTAGACGGCCCGCTGCGTCGGCAGATTGGGCGACGGCGCGACCGGAAGCCCGTAAGGTGTCGCATGGGTGTAATTGCGGCAGCAGACCACATCCAGCCTGCATTTCCGGCTCCACCCCTCGCCGACGGCCATCCGGGCGATCTCGCCCATCGTAAGCCCGTGCAGCACGGGAATCGGCAAGGCTCCGACGCCCGACTTGTACTTCATGTCGAGCACCGGCCCGTCGATCAGATGCCCGTTGGGATTGGGCCGGTCGAGCACGACGACCGTACGGCCGAATTCGGCACAGGCATCCATCATGCGGAGCATCGTTATATAATAGGTGTAGAACCGCAGTCCGACGTCCTGCATATCGACCACCAGCACGTCGAACGACTGCATC
>OJRX01003427.1_pt1 | contig 10703 bp, 6 predicted proteins | sample 1599301 | NCBI WGS metagenome assembly OJRX01 (sample SAMN04168656, study PRJEB22393) | human gut metagenome | biome: human gut microbiome; feature: stool | host: Homo sapiens | collected 2014-03-17 | reverse complement strand
GCTGCTGGCAGGCGGATTATGCTTTATGCTCGTAGGAGCTGTTGAAAATTTGTTAGGTGATGGGGCATCGCTTATAGGGCAGATGATTATATGTGGTCTTATGATAACCGGTGTTGAATTTGTAGTCGGTATGATAGTCAACAGGCAGATGCATCTTAATGTGTGGGACTATTCCGGGCAGCAATACAATCTTAAAGGGCAGATATGTCTGCTATATACAAATTTATGGATTTTATTGTCATGTCCGGTGATAGTATTGCATGATTACATGGAATATATACTTTTGGGAAGTCAACTGCCGAATTATAAGATTTGGTGACATTTTAAGAATGAAAGGGGATTTTTATGGGGAAGTTTATAACTAATTCTTTTAAGTTAAGAAAAGCAGATGAGAGCAGGAAGAATGTTCCTTTTGAATATTATGCAGTTTTTTCGGGAAAGGAATTTAATATTCCTGTCGTCGATGTTTTTAGGAAAGGAAAAATATTTGGCAGCAGTCTTGATTTTGCAAAGGTGGTTTTTCTGCCTGTTGGGGCAAAATCTTATGAAAATGCGTTAGATATGGGACAAAAGATTGTAACATCAATAAAAAAGAAAATAAGATATGGGACTATGTCATCAATCGAGGAAAATGATGATATTTTGACAAGGGACATAAGGGGTTATCTCTATGATATTTTTGATGTTATGAAGATGATGTCATCGGCAGTAAAAAGCTGTGGATTTAAGATGGGAGAGGATGTTGTATTTATGCTTGATGCTGGGGCAGGGAGATTATATAGGAAAGAAGCGGATATGTATTATTTTCCGGGGGAGAGTTCTAAGAGAAAAGATAAGTTAAATACTCAGGGGAACGAGGAGGAGACATGGCAGAATTATATAGAAAAAGAGGTAGGCTGTCAGTGTGAGGGAGTGGAGTATAGGACTTGCTGTGACAGTCCTGCTTTCAGTATGGAAAGTCTGTGTGACAGAAAAGTGCCTGACTATGAGAGAGGTGTTGACAGAGCTTTTTATCCTATGGTGTCAATGTATGAGAGAGACAGTGAGGATATTATGGAAAATATTCTGCCTGAGACACCTGATACAAAGGCGGTGTCTGTTCTTCGCTCAGCTTTGGAGATGACAGACTATTATAAAAAGCTGTGCGACAGATTTCCGGTGATTGCTATATCCGGGGCACTTGCCGTGAATGATGTAAAGGGGTGGGAGATACTTGATGATAAATTGGGGGACAGTGTGGTTTTTCTGGATGAGGGTGTTTTCTAATGAATATAAAGAACGGACGCCGTGAATAAAGGTATTATTCCACGCTCATGGACGCTTTCGCTCGGAGAACATTCGCCGCGGTACATAAGCGAGCTTCAAAACGCTCGCCAAGTACCGATGATGTTCTAACACCATTCGGTCGGAATAATACCCCTTATTCACGGCTGTGTATCGCAAGGATTTATATATAAAGTTTGATATTATTAAATTTTGGTATTACATAAAAATAGTAAACGAAAATTACTTTTATAAGCAGGCAGCATAGCCTGCCACAAATAGCCGCTTGACAAAAAAATTAGTTTTTAGAAAAAGTTGAGATATAAATATACAAAAAATAATAAGTTTATGGTTTTATTTTGTGATGAGATATATTAGAATACATTATGATTTGTGTGGAAATTTCTGAGATGTGATGGTAGAATTGTAGGTTTGAACAGTAACTATAATATTCGGAAATAAAAAAATTTGAGAAAAAAGTATATATATTTACTGAGGATAGCGTGAAAAATAAAATTTTTCACACTCAGGATTTGTGCCTGCGTACACTTGACACAAATCTTATATATGAAATATAGATTAGTTCACATTATACAAAAAATGTGTGCAGAAATGAGGTTTTTATGTTTGAGTTAAATGAGAAAAATTATGCGAAAGCTGCCAGACAGGCTGTGGCTGAGGGATGTGTACTTCTTAAAAATGAGGGCGGTGTGCTGCCGCTTGTTAAAGGGACAAAGACTGCGGTTTTTGGTATTGGAGCTTTTTATTATTATAAGGGCGGTCTTGGCTCAGGTGGTCTTGTTAATACAAAGTATGTTGTCAGTATTCTTGATGCTTTGAGAAAAAGCGAGGATATTAGTGTGGACGAGTGCATTTGTGAGGAGTATGAAAAGTGGATAAAGGAAAATCCTTTTGATGAGGGTAACGGCTGGGGAAGTGTTCCATGGTCGCAGAAAGAGATGCCTTTGTCAGAGGAGTTTATCTGTGAAGCTGAAAAGAGAAATGATGCAGCAATCGTTATCATAGGAAGAACAGCAGGTGAGGATCAGGACAACAGAGCTGATGAGGGCAGTTATTATCTGACACAGACTGAGCGTGAGCTTATTAAGAATGTTACTGAAACTTTTGAAAAGAGTGTTGTTTTGTTAAATGTCGGAAATATAATCGACATGAAATGGGTGGACGAGTATAAGCCGTCTGCTGTTATGTATGTCTGGCAGGGCGGTCAGGAGGGCGGCAACGGTGTCCTCGATGTTCTTGACGGAACGGTTAGTCCGAGCGGAAAGCTGACTGATACCATTGCTTATAATATAGAAGATTATCCGTCAGCATCATATTTTGGAGATGCTGACAAGAATTATTATGTGGAAGATATTTATGTGGGTTATAAATATTTTCAGACTGCTGCCGCCGATAAAGTGATGTATCCGTTTGGTTTCGGTATGTCATATACGGATTTTGAGATAAGCGGCAGTGTAAAAAATGTTGATGAAAACAGCGTTGTTGTGGATACAGACGTGAAAAATACCGGTGATTGTGAAGGAAAAGAGGTTGTACAGATTTATATCGAAGCCCCTCAGGGAAAACTTGGAAAACCGGTGCGTACATTTGCCGGATATGCAAAGACCAAAGAGTTAGCTGCAAATGAAAGTGAAAATATAAGTATCTCATGCCCTAAATCATATTTTGCATCGTATGATGATGCAGGTATTACAGGACATAAGTCTGCGTTTGTGCTTGAAGCCGGTGAATATAAAGTTTATGTGGGAAACAGTGTTGCTAAGGCTCAATGTATCGGAAGTTTTTCGCAGGAATTTCAGGTAATAGAACAGCTTGAGGAAGCACTTGCACCGATTGAGGAATTTGAAAGGATGCATCCGGTTTCAGAAAACATTGAAGAACAGACAGTAGAAAATAGTAATGAGAATATTGAAATACAGTCTGCAGAAAAAAATCAGAAAAATTCATGTGAATACAGTATGGGATTTGAGAAAGTTCCTTTAAGAACCATAAGCCTTTCGGATAGGATTGAGAGTGAGATGCCTGAGGAGATATTATTTACAGGTGATGAGGGGTATTCGCTTAAGGATGTTGCAAATGGAAAGATAGATATTGATACATTTATCGGACAGCTTTCGGATGAAGACCTCATGTGCCTTATGAGAGGTGAGGGAATGTGCAGTATGAAAGTAACCCCTGGAACTGCTGCCGCATTTGGTGGTCTTACACCGTCGCTTGAAAGATTTGGAATACCTGCACTCTGTTGTGCTGACGGACCGTCGGGAATAAGAATGGACTGCGGAACTAAGGCATTTTTACTTCCTATAGGAACATTACTCGGAGCAACTTTCAATGATGAACTTATCGGGGAACTTTTTGAATATTTCGGTGCCGAGATGAAATATAACCGCATTGATACTATTTTAGGACCGGGCATGAACATACACAGACACCCTTTAAATGGAAGAAATTATGAGTATATTTCGGAGGACACGATTCTTACCGGAAAGATATGTGCGGCAGAGCTTAAAGGACTTCACAGAGCGGGTGTGGAGGGAACGATAAAACATTTCTGTGCAAATAATCAGGAATTTCGCCGTGCTGATGCAATGGGTGTGATTTCAGAGAGAGCACTTAGGGAAATTTATTTAAAATGTTTCGAGATAGCGATAAAAGAGACTGGATGCAGCTCGGTAATGACTACATACGGACCATTTAACGGACTCTGGACATCAGGGAATTATGACCTTTGCACAACGGTTCTCAGAAAAGAATGGGGATTTGACGGTATTGTTATGACTGACTGGTGGGCGGTTGCAAACTGGGAAGGAGAAAAGCAGGATAGAAAGAACAGAGCGGCAATGGTTCAGGCTCAGAATGATATATTTATGGTATGCCCTGATACGGAAAATGAAAATACCATCGACAATATAAAAGCACAGTACACGATAGGAAAGATAACAAGAGGACAGCTTCAGAGAAATGCAAAGAATGTGCTTAAATTTGCACTCAACAGCCTTGCAATGCAGATAAAACTTGGAAAAGTTGATATAGAGGAATATGCTCCTGAGTGGGATACAAGCTACAAACCTGAAGGAGAACTTAAGGCAGTTGTTGCAAAAGACGGTTCATTTGCAGTATCAGATGAACTTGCATTAGAAATTCTTGAAGATGACGGAATGTATTTCAATGCAGTTGATGCACAAGCAGGGGAGTACAGTGCAGTTATAAATATAACTTCACGGCATAACGAGTACACGCAGATACCTATATCCGTATTTATAGACAATGATTATCGTGGAACTATCACATTCCAGGGAACAAATGGAAAAGAAGATGAGAATGAAATTTCCATTGGAAAACTTGGAGAAGGAGAACATTATGTCAGAGTGGCTTACAGACCGCATGGCATAACGATGAATAAGATTGTTATAAAGAAGAATGATTAGAGTGGTGTTTGATATTTGCCTGACATGATAACATATGATATTATTTTTGTATTGACGGTGATTTAAGGAGAAGATGTATGAACTTATCTAATGTTAAAATAAAAAATTTTCGCAATATTGAAGAATTGGATATAAATTTCAAACCCGGGTTTAATTTGATTAAGGGTAAAAATGGAAAAGGGAAAACATCTGTTTTAGAGGCGATAGCTGTCGGACTTGGAGGATTTATAAGTGGAATAACAGGTGTTTCTACAAGGCATTTTAATATTGATGAGGTAAGAACTGAATATTTAAAGATAGGTGACGGTTCTTACAGTAAAAAATATCATGTTCCTACGGAAGTTACGATAGCTGCACAATTATATGGCGAGGAATATCAGTGGACTAGAGGTAAAAGCAGTATTAAAGCATCAAGAAGTACAACACAGCCCAGAGATATATGCAGGAGAGCGGAGAAAATGGCTGAAGATGATAATGTAGAACTTCCGATTCTTGCGTACATAGGAGCTGGCAGAGTATGGAATCAGATGAGGCAGAAATGGGAAAATCCGTTTAGAAAACACTATTTCAGAACAGTGGGATATACAGATGCACTTATTGAGGCATCTAATGAAAAATTGTTGATGAGCTGGTGTGTCAAGATGGAGCAAATATCATGGCAAAAAGAGAAAAAAATAGCAGAGTATGAAGCTGTTAAAACAGCGGTAGCTAAATTTATGGATTTTATGGAGGAAAAAGAGGGACATATTGTATTTTATGATAAGCAGGAAGAACAGATGATGTATAAGTCGGATGATGTGATACAGCCGATAGAGCATCTGAGTGCAGGTTATCAGTCTTTAATTTGGACGGTGTTTGATATTGCGTATAGAATGGCAGTATTAAATCCGTCGAAACTTGACAGGATTGCACAGACAGCGGGTGTTGTCCTGATTGATGAAATCGATATGCACCTGCATCCAAGATGGCAATGGAATGTTGTGGGTGCACTGCTTAATACATTCCCAAATGTTCAATTTATTGCGGCAACCCATGCACCAATATTATTTGCATCATATAAAAATATATGGCTTATAGATGTGGATGAGGACGAAGTCAGGTATTCAGAGTCACATTATGGTATGGATGTTAATACTTCTATGCAGTATTATCAAAATACACAGGAAATTCCGGAAAAAGTAAGACAAAAAGTTGAATTATTTAATAAAAAAATGGATGATGAAAGGTATGAGGAAGCTGCGGTGATTTTGAGACAGCTTGAAATAGAAACAGCACCGGCTCATCCGCTATTGTTAGAACTTCGTACGAGATTTGAATTTGAGAGTACAGATTGGGAGAATCAATGATATATATAAAGAAAGGGAAAGAACCCGACTCATTAACTAAATATAAAAAACAAAAGTTTGCTTATTATGATGGCTATAAAGAAAAAGATGATGTGCGTGAAATGCTTTTAAAAGAGCAGGGGTATCTCTGTGCTTATTGTATGAGAAGAATTGATATAAATCATATGAAAATAGAGCATTGGTTTCCTGAAAATGAGCTGAGTGATATAGAAAGATTAGACTATAGGAATATGCTGGGGTCATGTGAGGGGCATATAGATGGAACGAATGGAAAAAAAGATGATACGTGTGATTCGCATAAATCCGGGGATAAGATAACGGTAAATCCGTTAGACAATAGTACATTGTGTTCTATAAAATATAATTCTGAGGGGAAGATTTATTCAGATAATAATATTATTGAGAATGACATTGATGTTATATTAAATCTGAATTCAGAAAAACACCTGCTTAAGCTGAATAGAAAGAGTATGCTTAAGCAGGTTAGAGAAGAATTATGCAAAATGCAAAAAAGAGGAATATGGGGCAGAAATGTATTGGAAAAAGTAAAAAATAAATACATAAATGCCGATGAAAACGGTTATAAAAAAGAATATGCAGGTGTTGCAATCTGGTATATAGATAAAAAATTAAATAATACTACATCAAAATAATAATTCGCAGCAGCTGTCCATCATCGCTGACCGCATGAATCGTGCCGCCATGTAGTGAGACAATGCTTTTTGCGACAGAAAGACCGATTCCTGAGCCACCCGGGGCAGAACCACCGGGACCTCCGTTTGTGTCTCCATCAGGCTTTGCAGGAGGAGTGCCCTGCGGCATCACGCTTGGCGGAGTCATGTTATCACTTGTGTTTACTGTCGATGCTTTTGTTTTTTTTATTTCATGTGCATTAAATTAAAGTAATTATTATCTGTTGTTCACACTGTAAGTCTGAGCAGCAGGTTAATATGTTGTTTGGTTATATCCGTATAATACAATGCAAAGTTAAAATGAACTTAAAAAGTAACAGTTCAACCCCAAAAAACAAGTCAATAATACATTGAGCAAGCTCATGTATTATTGACTTATCTTTTTTGGGCTGAACTGTTACATCATAAAAAATTAAAATATGATTTTAAATGGAAATATTTAAAAATATATAGTATAATAAAAAAGATAGGTGTATTCCTATCGGCAGATATCTAGAGTACATTAAATAATAAAGGGGGAAAATACATGAAATTAAGCACTAAAATAAGTATTGTATTCAGTTTGACAATTATTATACTGGTTTATATTATCGGTACAGAGGCATGTTTATATAGTTATAGTTCAACTATTTCTCTTGTGGAGAAAAATTCAAGGTCATCGGCAAAGACAACAGCAAGGGATATAGAGGCACTTTTGCAAAATTACAAAAATATTGCAAAAGCTTCAGGTTCTGATATGACATTGATTGGAAATATTCCTAATGAAGTAAGAATGAAAAAGGTTGAACAGCTTGCAAAACAATATGGTTTTACGAGCGGAAATCTGCTGGATAAAAAAGGTGTGAGTATCAAGGATGGCACAGACTTTAGTGATAGAGATTATGTAAAAGCAGCACTTAACGGAAAAACCAATATTTCAGATGTGACATTAAGTAAATATACAAATACATATGGGATAAGCATAGCAGCACCACTTATATCATCGGGAAGGATTATAGGTGTGGTTTATTATAGAGCTGATGTTGATTTTATGAATGATATTGTAAAACACATTTCTGTAGGTCAGGGAAGTTATGCTTATATACTTGATGAAAATAACAATGTCATTGCACATAAAAATGAAAAATATATAATGAACGATAAGTATAAGGAGATGATTCCTAAAGATATTAAAAACTGTATATCTTCACAGAATGGCAGCATGACCTGTTCTTATGGCGGTGATAAATATATATGCGGCTATTCAAAGATAGATAAAACGGCAAATTGGCGTGTTGTTATAGCATCACCGGAATCAGCATATAATTCGGATATACTCAGATTTGTCAAAAAACTTGTTATAAGTGATATTATAGCACTTATAGTAGCCATAATAGTAGCACTTATAATAGCAAGAGTGATAAGCAGACCAATAGTAAGGGTGAAAAATCTATTGTCAGCATTGGCACAGGGAGATTTATCAGTGCAGCTTAACGATACCAAAAATAAAGATGAGCTTGGCATACTTCAAAATTCGGCGGTATCGCTTAACAGGATGCTTTCGGATATGCTTACACAGTCGGGGGATGTTCTTTCAAAGATGGCAGCATATGACCTTACATCCGAGGATATGAGAGAATATCCGGGTAAGTTTAATGAGCTTGCAGCTTCGATAAATTCAATCAAGGCTATTTTAAGCAATATGATATTAAATATACAAAATTCATCTGTCAATGTTGACGGTGGTTCAAAGCAGCTTGCAGAGGCGGCTTCAATGCTGTCGGAGGGTACTATGGCACAGGCATCTTCATTACAGAAACTTGTTACGGATGTGGAAAATGTAGCACAGAATATAAATGCAAATTCCGATAAGACTATTTTTGTTAATGAAAGTCTTGGCAATCTTGACAGCGAGATAAAAGACGGAAATCAGAAAATGCAGGAACTTTCCAATGTCGTAAGAACAGTTGAGGAAATGTCCGAGGATATCAAAAAGATAGTAAATACGATAGACGGTATTGCTTTCCAGACCAATATCCTTGCATTAAATGCTTCTGTAGAAGCAGCAAGAGCAGGAGAGAGTGGCAGGGGTTTTGCTGTTGTGGCACAGGAGATTGGCACACTTGCCACAAAGAGCAGTGATGCTTCTAAAAAGACGGCAGAGCTTATAGAAAAATGCATAAAAGGAATAGAAAGTGCAAAAGAGTATGCAGATATAACCTCAGATTCACTTGCAAAGATTGTGTCAGATTCAAACAATATTGCAAATGCATTTGATGAAATGTCTAAGGCAAATGAGATACAGGCAAAAAATGCCAACGATATAAGAAATGAGATAGAAAACATATCACAGGTTGTCCAGTCAAATACGGCTACGGCACAGCAGACGGCAGCCTCAACGGAGGTTCTTTCAGAGCAGGCGGCGGCACTTAAGGATATGACGGGAAGATTTAAGGTTGATTACTAAAAATTAGTTTAACGATATCAGTAAAAGTTTTGAGATACCTGGCGGTTTACAAAAGCATATATATCATAATAAAAGATTAAGCTGTAAAAAGACATAAAAATATACTATTTATGACATTGTTATGGCTTGAAAATTTACTTTAATATAGTCAGGAAATTCAAAACAGTCTTAAATATTAAATTGCTGATTACAACCATATTGTAAGCAGCAATAGTGATGGAGCTGTTACATTATTATGTGGCAGCTTCATTGCGTATGTGAACGGTAAATAAAGATGACCTTTAGTATAGTCAGCAAAAAGTATCCTGTTTGCTGCAAAACGGCAGATTTGTTAGTTTTTTAATGTAAAACACAACTGATTATCAAAATGAATTGTTAAATAAAAAATGTTAATATAAATTAGGATGATACATGGACTGACATCACACGCAGGTCGGGTGACAGGTCGTATCGAAGGTAGAAAAAACAACAAAATAGGAGGCATTTATGAGGAAATCATTAAAAAAGATAATGACATTTGCTCTTTCGGCAGCAATGGCAGTTACCGGTATGTCAGGTACAAGCTTTGTATCTGCCGCAACAAAGACAAATGAGGGCGGAGCGGTTACAGCTTCAAACACAAACGAAGTGGAGACACCTGACAATCCGTCTCCATATACAGAGCTTTCAGCAGGTGAGATAATATCAGAAATGGGAACAGGATGGAATCTTGGAAATACATTAGAAGGACACCAAAATTATGCAGTTGGGGAAACTGTATGGCAGAATGCAAAAACTACAAAGGCATTTGTAAAATATGTACATGATGCAGGCTTTAATACAATCCGTATTCCGGTCACATGGGGAAATATGATAAATGCAGACTATTCAATCAATGAAGAGTGGATGAACAGGGTTCAGGATGTAGTTGATTATGCTACAGCAGAAAATATGTATGTTGTATTAAATATTCATCATGACGGTACAGACAATAATTCAGATTATGAGGGTACTTATGGTGATGAAAAATATAGTCATGGCTGGCTTGACATTACATCTGATGATGAGACAGTATGGAGTGGAGTTAAGACAAAGTTTGCAGGAGTGTGGAAGACGATTGCAGAAAGATTTAAAAATTATGATGAGCATCTTATACTTGAATCAATGAACGAGGTATATATTCATGGTCAGGGCTGGACGGCAGATGCGGAGTCAATATCTAAACAGAACAAAAAGATAAATGAACTCAACCAGATATTTGTTGACACTGTGAGAGCAACAGGATCTAACAATGCCAAAAGATGGCTTACGGTGTGTTCATTAAATACAAATATCAAATATGCATTAGGAAATTATTCAACAAGCTTTGAAATTCCAAAGGACAGTGCGGCAGGAAAAATTATGGTAACTGTTCATGATTATGATGCATATAACAAAAATTCGGTAAATGAAGCAACAGATGCATCGTATGCAAATCAGTTTAAACAGCTTAAGAGTAAATTTGTAGACAAAGGTGTGCCGGTGCTTG
>OJRX01003425.1_pt1 | contig 10705 bp, 7 predicted proteins | sample 1599301 | NCBI WGS metagenome assembly OJRX01 (sample SAMN04168656, study PRJEB22393) | human gut metagenome | biome: human gut microbiome; feature: stool | host: Homo sapiens | collected 2014-03-17 | reverse complement strand
ATTTCGGCAACCGTTGAGAATAATGTAATAACCTTAAAAAGAGTCAGAAAAACAGGCAACGGTTTTAAACCGACAAATCCTGATAGTATATTGAACCAGAAAAAAGCGACAAAAAAGACTGTTCATGTTGCATCAAGAATTACAAAACAGTCACTCGCCGAAAAATATATATGCCTGCCGTCAGGTTACAAAATGAAAAAAACACCTGAAATACAAAAGGCAAAACATGTAATGGTGACAGAAAACACCACTCTTCATCTCGCTGACGAGAGCAGCAGCTCATTTAAATATTATATATATGCCTACGGAGAAGTTACAGCAAGCTTTACAACCCCTGCAAAAGCAATTCAAAAGGCTGATGAGCAGATGGGGGTCGTAATGGATAACAGGTCCCATGTTGTCTGGGAAAGAGGTGGAAAGTTCATATCAAAAGAAGTATCCGGTATGTCATATCCTGACACCGCAGACAGCAAAAAAGCAGCAGTTCTTATGCTGTTGCAGGCAGCCCAGTCAGAAACAGACGAAAGTTCATTAAAAGGCAGTTCGATAATGTCAATGCTAAAAACACATATAAAACAACCTGCTGATCTTACCGGCTGTACCCTTGACGAAGTATTGTATTTTGTAAGCAGCGGCAAACCTGTGATTGGTATGCTAAGCGACTCACACGCAGTTGTCATAACAGGTTACACAACATCGACTGTTACATGGTTAGACCCTGTAACACACAAAAAGAATACTACTTCACTAACTTCTGCTGAGCATACATTTAAGGATGCTGGATATAGATTTGCAAGTTATATGTAAAAAACAAATAAAAAAAAGCCGATTTGGAAATTCAAACCGGCTTTTTACTTTGCTTTTTCAGAGTGTCGTTCCACGAATATATGTTCCTCATAATGATTTTTTGTGAACATTTCACAAAAAAAAATATTTTTTTTGTATGATTTTAAGCTGGAAAACTCTTACTATATATAATAGAATATGACCATCTTATTTTTATTAGATGATGTGTGGAAAGGAAAGCTATGTACCACACACATTCAAAATTATCATTTATATTATTTTTTTGTAACATAAAAAGTTCAAAAAAATATCATATAAAAACGGCAGCAAATTTATCCGCCGTCTTTATCACAATGTTAATCACATTTTTTATAATAACACCACCTATACAAACATTCTGTCATACAAAAACTGACAACACAAATATATCAACGGTGTTTAGTTCTGATGCCGTAAAACAAACACTTACATTATCTGAAACCCACTATATGCTTACAAATTCGGCACAGCTAAAGCAAAATATATTATATAAAGATACCATAAAAAACAATTCAGTAAATTACTATTATATCAACAACCCTGCTGCCACAAATCTATTTTGTATAAAATGTGTATCAGGTAAATTAACCACCAATGAAATACAATTTTTTGATGATGCAAACAACGAAATAAACACCAATATTATAAGACATCAAAATTATTTCTATATAGATATAAAAAAATTATTAGCAAAAGCCCCCTCTGCCACCCGTATTTATATAACGGCAGGCAGCAGAAAAACAAGCAATATAGAAATTATTTATACCAAAAATATTACGACACCAAAAAGTAATAATAATAATAATGCTGATAAAAAAGGCATTGCCAAACGCAACACACAAAAAAGCATAACCAAAAGTAGCACTAAAAAAAAGACATATAAAAAAGATACTAAAAAACGCATAATAAAAAAAGCTGCAAATAAGGAAGATACCAAAACACACGCACCTAAAAAAAGCACTACAAAAAAAGCACCTGCAAAAAACAAGAAAAACATAACTGCAACACACAAAAAAACAGTTCAAAAAAGCAAGCCTAAAAAAAATAATATACATAACCAAAACAATAAATCACGCAGAAAAACAAACAACAACGCAGCAGCCAAAAAAAGCAACAGAAATAAAATTGCACATCATAAAACAACTGATAAAAATAAGAGCAAAAACAATATTGCACATCATAAAATAACTGATAAAAATAAGAGCAAAAACAATATTACACATCATAAAACAACTGATAAAAATAAGACTAAAAATCAAAATGTAAATAATAAATATGTAAAATTTAATACTAAATTTATTACACTTAAAAGCACTAAAAATACATTTCTTGCATATAGAACAAATATAAAAGTAACAAACGAAACCAAGATAATATGGACAAGCAGTAATACAAATATTGTCTCAACAAACAAACATAAAATAACAGCACACCACAAGGGATTAGCTATTATAACACTTACAATAAAAGACAGGACCATATGCAAAAAGGCAATATGCACAATTCGCGTTATATAAATAATTCTTTTATAAAAAAGGAGGTAACTATGTTTTTAAATAATGCACCTAAAAAACTTTTAAAAAAATATCCGATAACCGACTTAATATACATAACTCATGACTGCTGTGTTTACAAGTCTAAGCAGACTGACAGCGGCAACTATAGTATTATTAAGATAACTCCATATCTTCATAAACAGCACTGCATTTTAAAGTCTGTTTCACATATAAATGATGTGCACCTGCTTACTCCGTTTTCGGTAGAAAAGTATAAGGATTTTACTGTTTCCGTATATCCTTATAAAGTGTCTGTTATAGATAAGATAATTTCCGGTAAACTTTGTTTTGATGAACTTCTAACCCTCGCCCTAGACTTATGCGACGGCATTATCAGGCTTCATTCAAATAATATTCTTCATCTGGATATATCACCAAATAATATATATCTTAATGATGATAATACTTTTTGTATTGGTGACTTTTCATTTTCCCAGAAAAAAAGTAATAATAAAATACGCCGCAATATTTATTTTACAGAAGGCTACTCTCCTCCTGAATTTAAAGCATATTCCAAAAATTTGGTACAGATAAATGAACTGTCTGACGAATATTCACTTGCAAAAACAATTCTGAGTCTTTGCCACGGATATAACACTTCTGCTAAAGACCATCCGGTTCAAGATACAACGGACATTCCTGAATATTTTTTTGATATTTTGAATAAAGCATCCTCTGAAATTCAGGAATATCGTTATCCATCTATCAATGCTTTTAAAACTGAACTGCTCTCTTTTAAAGCTGAATACGATATTTCCGAAATAAAATATTATATTAGTTTTAATTCAGAAAATAACCCTTTCAATAATACAAAAACAAGACCAATGGTAAAACCACATATTGAAGAACCTACTCCTACAATACAAAAAATTATTAACTCGCCTGCATTTATGACTGTTGCTATTTTATTAGCCGTTATTTTACCAATACTGAGTCTGTATAAAATTTTTTACACTCCTAATAATGCCGATAAAATTGCAGCCCACAACATCCAAAATATATCCATCTCCTATGAGACAAAAGAACCTGTTGCAATTATCGAAGAAAATAAAACTAATAACAAAAACACTGATTCTGCAGAAATTGATTGCAATGACAAAAACACTAATACCACAAAAATTGATTGCAATGACAATGTCGATAACTCAAAAATTAAGAAAGACAACATCAATAAATCTTCTGTTAAAGAAATTGATATTGAGGACAAGAATATTACTTCATTATCTGAAGATTGTATTAAAAGTACACTTAATATTAACTTTGATATAAACTCTGTTACTATTATTTCAGCAAACAATAATACTATCTCTGACATAAGCAGATTATCTGAATTTGTATCAGTCAGAGAACTATATTTATCTGACAACCGTATAAAAAATATCGACTCTCTTAAACAGCTTTTCAATCTAAAAACACTTGTTATATCTTCAAACTTAATTGATGACATAACTTCCTTAAAGGAACTAAAAAACCTTGAGAACCTCGATATATCCAATAACAAAAAACTTAAAAACCTCTCTGCCTTATATGAACTAAATACATTAAAGCTATTATGTATTAATGAAACTGCAGTCACTAAAGGTACCATAAAAAAATTAAAAGTAAGCTTGCCTGATTGTGAAATAATATATTAGTCCATAACCAAAAAGTTACACTTAAAAAGGCATTAAATTATATTTTAAAATCAATAAAAAGGAGAACTTTATATGAGAAAAACAACTAATAAAAAGACGATACACCCGACAATATTTAAAGCAATTAACCACTGTACATTGAGAGCAAACGGTGCAATATTTTTTTTATTTATTAATATGAGTTTTTGTGCTATTTTTTCGCTGGCTTTATTACTGACATTTCCCCCTATAATCTCTCACGGAAAAACAACCAAAACAAGCTTTGAAAACAGATATAATGCTATATATATCGGAAAAACTTACAAATACAATATTGTCAATCCTCCTAAAAAAGCAAAAATAAAATTTGCTGTCAGCAACAACAAATTAGCAACAATAAATCAAAACTCCGGTATTTTATATCCACGCAAAAAAGGCAGCGTAACCATTAAAGCTTTTGTTACTGATATTAATAAAAATCAAAAACTTACGCTCAAAAAAACAGTTAAAATAAAAGCTTTGAAAACGGTCAAAAAAGATACCGCTGAAATACCATTTTCTCTCCCATCAACTTATGTCAATAGTATAAACTATACCGTAAAATTAAAAGCAGCAAAGATTATGCAGACATCCGAAGTCAAATCATCTTATATACAACTTGTAAAACAGAAACATGAGCTAAAAGGACAGTTTAAAAATTTATCTGCTAACGGCAGATACATCACCTATGAACTTGATAATGACGCTATAAAACAGCTTACTCCCGGTGATAGAACAATGGATGGAACTTATACTATGTCCTGCTCTCTTTCTTCACGCAAACTAAACATTAACTATGCAGAACACTTTGTTGGTCAGTCTGTAACAGGTTTTGTCATGACTCCCGAAGGAAATCCGGTTGAAAATGCAAATATAACTATATCCAACAATAATTTTACCGTAAATACAACAAGTGACAAAAACGGTTATTATAATGTTCGTTTTCCAAAACCTGAAACTGTTGTGCTAACTGTATCATGCAACAATTACTATACTCGCACAATAAAAGATATTTACTTGAAAATCCCAAAATCTGTCTGTAAAAACATTGTAATGCATAAAAAGGAAACTTCGGACAAAAACAGCTCTTTACTGTCTGCATATTTTAATATACGGTCATATGATAAACAGCCTGTAAAGCTCGAAATTTCTTCATGTGATGCAACTGCTGGTGTTTCATCATCTGATACAACCTCTAACAATTTATCACGCAATTCAACCGTCAGTACTTTGTTATCTGATACAACTGCCAACGCTTTGTCAAACAATTCAACCGCTGATGCTTATAGCGACTCTCAGACTTTTACCACTGATGAGTCAGGCGGACTTTTTATCTCGCCGGATGATGCACTCACTTCAAAAAAGCTTCTGTCCGATGCTGACATTATTACACTTTCTTCAACAAATAAAAATATTTCTCATAAAGAAAATATAGAAACCAAAAACTATCCAGCATTTAGTTATCCATTTTTATATCAGAAAAAATATCATGTAAAAATTTTTAGTTCTGCTAACAAAAGCCTTCAAGCTAACTGTGAATTTTATTTTTCATTTGATAACTTTACTTCATGCAACCTCATATTTGATATAACTCTAAACCAAACTAACAAAACCATTTTTCCTTTATCCTTACTGCCCCTTAATCCGGGCAGTAATATTGATTTAGAAAAGATAAATTATTATCATGCTGATTTATACCAGATTGGCATACCGTCTCCTTTATGTTATTTTAATTTTTGTGAGAACACACCTGCAGATTTTGCATCAAAGATAAACTCATCAGAACTCTATCTTAAAAACGGTAATTTTTATTATGCAGTTTTTAGGGCTTTAGATTATACTAACAACATAATTTTGTCAGACATTCTTGCTCCATTTAAAATTGAAAATAGCATTATGTATTTTGATGATGACTCTCTGATTTTTTCAGACAATAATGCATTTGACATAAAATCAAAACAACTTCCAATTCTTTCTGACATACTTTTGAATGCAGCTAATCTTCCACAGGACAGCAGTTATAAAAATACCGTTTTATGTACTTATGACAGCTATGGAAAAATCAAAAGCACATTCTTTTCATCGCTCTCCTCAACCCTATTGCAAAAAAAATTATCTCAGGCATCATCCGGCTATATTATTTACACTGACTCTGAATCATTTGACATCGGTATTTAATTTTTTTTGCTAAAAAGTTATAAATCACAAATGTTATAAATAATTAAGAATTATTTCCTTTAATATAATTCAATTTCATTATATAATAGTGTTAAAGTAAACTATAAATAACCCAGCTAACAGTTGGAACCTCTTCCTGACTTTCAGCAGGGAAGATTACAATTAATAAATAATGATTGGAGATATTATGAAACTATTAAGCGTAACTATTCCTAGTTATAACTCACAGGAATACATGGAAAAAGCTATTAACTCAGCACTTATAGGTGGGGATGACATTGAAATTCTCGTTGTTGACGACGGTTCATCGGACAACACTCTTGATATAGCACTTAAGTATGAAAAAAAATATCCGGGAATCGTGCGTGCCATCCATAAAGAAAATGGCGGACATGGCTCGGCTGTTAATACGGGTCTTGCAAATGCCACCGGTCTTTACTTCAAAGTTTTAGACAGTGACGACTGGTTCGATAAAGAGAGCCTGGTCAAAGTTCTTGACTTTTTACGCAAAATTGTAACTGATTCCAAACAACTTGATATGCTTATAAGCAATTATGTATATGAAAAACCTAGTGCACATAAACATAAGGCTATTAATTATCACAGTGCAATTCCATGCAATGAATTTATAGGCTGGAAAGATGTAAAACATTTTAAAATGAGTCAAAATTTACTTATGCATTCCATAATTTACAGAACAAAACTTTTAAGAGATTGCAGTCTCAAATTACCTGAGCATACATTTTATGTTGATAACTTATACGCCTACATTCCACTACCATATGTAAACACTATATTTTACCTCGATGTAGATCTGTATAGGTATTTTATCGGGCGTGAAGACCAGTCTGTAAATGAAGCCATTATGATAAAAAGAATCGACCAGCAGCTTAAAGTTACCAAGCTTATGATTGACTCTCATGATCTTTCATCAATAAAAAATAGAAAGTTACAATCATACATGACAAAATATCTCGCTATGATGATGATAGTCAGTTCTGCTCTGCTTGTTAAAGACGGTACACCTGAAAGTCTTAGAAAAAGACAGGAACTTTGGGATTATTTAAAAAGCAACAGCAAGCGTGTGTATCGAGACATAACAAACAAAAAATTTGGCAGACCATTACAATTAAAGAGCAAAGTCGGAAGACAGGTGATTATTCTTGGATATCGTTTTTGTAACAAAATTTACGGTTTCAATTAAATAATACCAAGCTTATATTTTAAATTGAAAACAGCTAAACACTATTAGTTAATTTGATATTTCCAATTAACTAATATCAAGTTTATATTTTAAACTGAAAACACAAAACAGAAATCTTTTTCTTTTGTTTTCAGCTAATTAATACCAAACTTACTTTTCAAACGGTTAGTAGTACATTTTATATCAAGGGGGGTTTTTATGGAAGTACCAATATATTATGATGAAGAAGAAGAATGGCAGCGAGCATTACTGCTTTACGATGCAGTATTAAAAGAAATATGTACCAAGATAGAAATATTAAATAACGAATTTAAACTAGCTCATCAGTATAACCCGATAGAACACATATCTTCGCGTATTAAATCTGCTGACAGTATAGCTCGTAAAATGCGTATAAACAACAGAGAGCTTACCGTAGAAAATATTATCAGATATGTAAATGATGTTGCAGGGGTACGCATCATCTGTACCTTTACTTCAGACATATACCGTATAGCAGATGCTATAGCCAAGCAAAGCGATGTAACTGTACTGCGTGTCAAAGATTATATCGCCAATCCAAAGCCTAATGGATATACAAGCTACCATATGATAGTATCTATTCCTATTTTTCTTTCTAATGACAAAATAGATACAAAGGTTGAAATACAGATACGCACAATAGCTATGGATTTTTGGGCGAGCCTTGAGCATAAGATATATTACAAATTTGACGGAAAAGCTCCTGATGGTATCAGGGAAGAACTTAAAGAATGTGCAAATATTATCTCATTTCTTGACCAGAAAATGTTTTCTATCAACGAAGATGTAAAACACTACCACGATGATTTTAACGGTGGTTCATTTGTTACAGATGACTTGCCTGCACATATTTCAAAAGAAAAATCTGATACTATTCCATCAGAATTAAAATCTCTATATGGCAGTGTAGTATCAGAATAGTGCTGTATATATGCTACATTTATTTTCAAAAAGCATAACACATATATTTATTTACTTATAAGATTATCAGAAGCCATTTTCCTGATAGTCTTATAATGTTATTTATAAAATTATATTTACGAATATACACTAAAATTAAAAGGCTGCTGAATTTTCCAGCAACCTTTTTTCTATATTTCATATACTCTTATTTCATATATTCTTATTTCAGTTTCAAGCAGAAAACTTTATATATATTACTCTCGATCTAAAAAATTATTGTATTTCACTCTCCAGAACAATTTTTATATATATTACTCTCCATCTGAAAACTTCTTAAGACCGATATTTGATTTTGCCTCCTCGAGAGCCTGCTGTTCTTCTTCAGATAAAATCACAAAGGCTTCTCCATTTACAACTTCTTTAGCATATGTAAAACAGCCTTCTCTTGAACTGTGCATAGAATTTATAATAAAACCATTATCCTCTTCAGTAAGCAAAACAAGTACAAAACTAAGTTTTCCACCTATTTCCTTAAATGCATCATATTTTACAAGTCCTATTTTTTGATATGATGAAACAAGTTTCCCAGATACATCTTCAACTCTCTCACTAAGTTCATGGACATCTGCCTCCAGCACATCTACTGTCGAAAACTTATCTAAAATAGCTTTTTCTAGATTTTTTCCATTTTCGCCAGCCATAAATTTTTTATACTTTTTTCTTGTACTACTGTTTTTTGCCATAGTCACAATTAGCATAATAAACATAAGCAATATTACCCCTGCCATACCTAACACAACATATCCAATATCAATTCCAAATTCATTAAATAATTTCATTTTTAGTCAGCCTCTCTCTCGTCTTTAATTCCATGAATTAATTCAAGTATTCTTTCAAATTCACTCTGTGAATAATACTCAATTTCAATTTTTCCCTTATCTTTTGATTTTCTGTTAATATTAACTTTTGTTCCAAAAGTCATTTTTAAATCTTCTTCAAATCTCTTATAAATTATTTCTTCCTGAGGATTTACCTGTTTTTTATTTTCTTTTTTCTTACTCTTTCCGTTCAAAATATTCTTAACAAGTTTTTCTGTATCTCTTACACTTAACTTTTCATCAAAAATTTTCTGTGCAATTTCATATTGCAAATCACCATCTTCTATCGGAATAAGTGTTCTTGCATGACCACTTTTTAGTTTTTCCTCAATAACCATCCGTCTTACTCTCTCATCCAATTTGAGAAGTCTGAGTGAATTAGTTATAGCCACCCTGCTCTTTGACACTTTTTCAGCAACTTCATCCTGTCTCAGATTATATTCCTTTATAAGCTGTTCATATGCCTCTGCTTCTTCAATGGGATTTAAGTCTTCTCTTTGAATATTCTCAATAAGTGCAATCTCCATTATTTCCTGATTGCTGTAATTTTTCACAACTACCGGAATATCCTTAAGTCCGGCTATTTTTGCAGCCCTCCATCTTCTCTCTCCTGCAATAATTGTATATAACCCTTTTTCGCCCTTTTGCACTACAAGTGGTTGAATGATCCCCCTCAATTTAATTGACTCAGCAAGTTCATGTATAGAATCTTCATCAAAACTCTTTCTAGGCTGATTTTTGTTAGGTTCTATTTTATTAATATCTATGGTATCAACCTCTTTAATAACTTCCTTAACAACCTCTTTGATAACTTCTTTTGTCTTTATATTTTCTTTTTCTGACTTAGTTTTTTCTTTTGCCTGCGGTATCAATACATCGATACCTTTTCCAAGACCTTTCTTAGCCATAATATGTTTTCCTTTCATAACTTATTTTCTTGCAATAACCTCATCTGCTAAAGCCCTGTATGCTTCCGCTCCAGCGGATCTGGGCGAATACAAATTAATTGGCTGTCCATAGCTTGGAGCCTCCGCAAGCCTTACATTTCTTGGAATAATTGATTTATATATTTTCTTATCGATATTCTCTTTTACATTTTCTACAACCTGTAATGACAAACAAGTTCTTGCATCATACATAGTGAATACGATTCCCTCAATTTCAAGTTCATTATTTAATCTCTCTTTAACAAGCTGGATTGTGTACATTAATTCGCTGAGTCCTTCTAATGCATAATACTCACATTGAATAGGTACTATCACCGTATCAGCCGTAGTCATTGCATTAACAGTAAGCGTATTTAATGATGGTGGACAGTCAATTATAATAAAATCATAGTCATCTTTTATTCTTTCAACTTCCTTTTTTAATATAAACTCTCTGTCTACTTTCCCAATAAGTTCAATTTCAGCTCCGGCCAAGCCTCTTTCTGACGGAACTACAAATAACCCATCCATAATTGATTTAGTTATAGCATTTTCTATCTTA
>OJRX01003419.1_pt1 | contig 10716 bp, 6 predicted proteins | sample 1599301 | NCBI WGS metagenome assembly OJRX01 (sample SAMN04168656, study PRJEB22393) | human gut metagenome | biome: human gut microbiome; feature: stool | host: Homo sapiens | collected 2014-03-17 | reverse complement strand
TGGAGAACACCTCCTGCACAAAGGGCACGCCGCAGCTGTCGGCCAGACCCATGCCGGCAGAACCGGAGATGCTCAGCAGAGCCTTGTTTCCGTGCAGGTGCTCTGCATCGATGCGGCGCAGCAGCTCCTGCGCCTTTTCCAGAATATGGCTGTAATGACGCTCGTATGTTGAATAAATCAGCGCATCATGTTCGTCCAGCACCGCGCACTTGATGGTGGTGCTTCCGATGTCAAGACCTACTCTCACTTGCTTTTCCTCCTGAGGAACAATATAAAAATACAGTTGTATTATACTCAAAAATCGGGATACAATCAATCCAGTCACCACATTTTACACGCAAAAAATAGTATTTTCCGCTCAAAAAGTTAAACATTTTGTTAAATTCACGAATACAGCCCCCCTGTTTTTCTACATTCCGGTTAAGATTCTTTACTCGGAGTGATTTTTACGCAAAAACGCCCTGCCCCGGAAAAGCCCGGAGCAGGGCGCTGAATATCATATCATTCCATTTTATCGGACAACAGGGCAAGCTCCCGCAGGATCTGCCAGCGCAGGCCATCAGCTGTGGTGAGCGCCGGATGGATGGTGTGCAGTTCCACACTGCCCTCAATGGGAAACATCGTTCCGGCCAGCGGGATGCGCACCTCCGCCCGAGTGCCGCTTCCGGCACCGCGCGGCGTGAGGGAAAGCACCCACCCCATGTGGGCGCAGTAACGGCGGCAGAGCAGCAGCCCTGCCTGCACACCGCCCAGGAAGCGGCGGCGGTTCTCCATCCAGTTTTCACCGGTGGGCAGGCCGCAGCCGTCGTCCTCCACGATCAGATACAGATCCTCGTCGTCCCGGGTGAGCCGGATCTTGATCTGCCCGCCGGGGCTTACGGCCCGCAGGGCGTTGGAAAGCAGATGAAACAGCAGCTGCTCGGCCTCCTGGGCATCCGCCTTGACATAGCAGCGCCGGAACGGGCTGTGATCCACGGTCAGCCGGATGCCCAGCTGCTTCTCGATCTCCGGGGCTATCTGGGCGGCCTCCATCAGGATCCAGCACAGGTCTACCGGCTTCATGGACGGCTTGTCGTTCATCTCCACTTCCAGCAGGCCCATCATCTCCCGCAGGGTGCGCTCCAGGCGGATGCTCTCCTGCCCCATATCCTCCAGCGCCTGCCGGGTCCTTTCGTCTCCGGTCCGGGCCAGATGCATCTGCAGGTATTCCCGGTTCTGGTCCATGATGCGCAGGGAGTGCAGCAGCACGCTCTCAAATTGTTTGCGGGGGAAATCCCCCATCCCGCTCTCTTTTGCCATTCCGTTCTCTCTCTTTTTTCTCATCGTCCGGCCTTCTGTCCCTGCGTTCCGCTGTCGATCAATTTCTGGCGGCCCGCATAGATCAGCTTGCCCAGGGTAACGCTATGCCCCATCAGGCCGTAATCCTGCTTGAATTTCTGCCAGGCTTCGGTGTTGTATTTTTCCACCCCGTCGATCAGGCGGCGCATCCCGCAGTCCACGGCGGCCACTGTGGTGTGGTGTTCCTCGGCCACAGTCTGCAGGATCTCCTTGCGCACGGCCAGCTTCCGCTCCGTGCCGCATACGACCTGCAGCGCAGTGGTCAGATATTCACAGTTTACATCCGGCTGCAGGATGCCCCACTCCGCATAAAGCTGCTTGCAGAACGGCAGCACCCAGAAGATGCCGATGTCCGTGGAGCTGCGCAGATCCAGCAGCAGATCCAGCAGGCTGCTGCGCTCCGGCAGGTACTGCCTGCCGTCCGGCCGCAGGAATGATGCCGTGGCATCGCTGTACCAGTCATCCCCCTGCAACAGCAGCAGCGGGCGGTTATGCAGGCTGTTGAGCCGCTTGAGGAACTCATACCCGTCCATATCCTCCAGCTGGCTCGAAAGCACCACGATATCCACACTGCGCTGCTGGCGCAGCTCCCGCAGCAGCTCCTCGCCGCTGTGGAAGCAGACACAGCAGATCGCAGGATTCTGCTCCTCCAGATAATTTTTCCGGACGCGGATCTCCCGCTCGTCGTAGCTCAAAAGCGCGACATGCAGCTTTGAAACGAGTCGTTCCGTCAATCCAACCTTCCCCTTTGCCTTAAATTTGCCGCACTTTTCTTCCGTGCGTACTGTACGATACTATTTTATAAGGCCCCGCGGAAAGATTCAATCCCCGAAAAAACGTCACTATGCGTCGAACTGTGCATATATTGCGGCTTTTTGCGTCTTTATTTCTGGCAATTTACGTCATAAAGTGTCGATTTTTGTTTCTTTCACCTTTTTCAGCATAACACCATCTTTCCCGAAAAGCAATGGTTTGTTCACATTCATCTGATACTATATCTACGTTATTTTGTTTTTTGTCCGGCATTTCCCACACGCCGCCGGGCACGCATAAGAAAGGCCTGCCTATGCTACAACTGAAAAAGATCCGCAAGGAATACAAAACCGGTGACCTTGTACAGACCGCACTGAATGATGTCAGCCTGAACCTGCGCGACAGCGAATTTGTCGCCATCCTGGGCCCCTCCGGCTCCGGTAAGACCACCCTGCTGAACATCATCGGCGGCCTGGATCGGTACGACAGCGGTGACCTTGTCATCAACGGGATCTCCACCAAAAAGTACACCGACCGCGATTGGGACTCCTACCGCAACCACACCATCGGCTTTGTGTTCCAGAGCTACAACCTGATCCCCCATCAGACCGTTCTGGCCAACGTGGAGCTGGCCCTGACCATTTCCGGCATCTCGGGCGCAGAGCGCAAGCGCCGCGCCACCGAGGCACTGCAGAAGGTGGGGCTGGGCAATCAGCTGCACAAGCACCCCAGCGAAATGTCCGGCGGCCAGATGCAGCGCGTTGCCATTGCCCGTGCGCTGGTCAACAACCCGGATATCCTGCTGGCGGACGAACCCACCGGCGCGCTGGACAGCGAGACCAGCATCCAGGTCATGGAGCTGCTCAAGGAGGTGGCAAAGGACCGGCTGGTGGTCATGGTCACCCACAACCCGGAGCTGGCCCAACAGTACGCTACCCGCATCGTGAACCTGAAGGATGGTGTCATCCGCTCCGACACCGCCCCCTACAAACCTGACACCGCTCAGCTTGCCCCTGCCGTTCACAAGAACATGGGCCATTCCTCCATGTCGTGGTGGACCTCGCTGACCCTGAGCTTCAACAACCTCTGGACCAAAAAGACCCGCACCCTGCTCACGGCCTTTGCAGGCTCTATCGGCATCATCGGCATTGCGCTGATCATCTCCCTGTCCACCGGTGTCAACCAGTATATCGCTGATATGGAGCGGGACACCCTTTCCGAGTACCCGGTGCAGATCCTGCGCAGCGGCATGGATCTGACCAGCCTGCTGTCTGCTGACCTGCCCGGCCAGACCGCCGCCCCCGACCTCGGCGAAGGGATGGTGCCGGTGCGCCAGCTCGTGACCCAGATGGTTTCCGGCATCACCTCCAACGACCTGAAGAGCCTGAAAACCTACCTCGAGAGCGATGCCTGCAGCATCGGGGAGAGCGTTTCCTCGGTGGAGTATTCCTATAATGTACAACCTCAGATCTACCGCCAGGACCCGGACGGCAGCATCCGGCAGGTGAACCCGGATTCCTCCCTTTCCGCTCTGGGTATCAGCTCCACCAGCTCGACCAACAACATGATGGCCAGCATGATGAACACCAGCGTGTTCTACCAGCTGCCCGCCAGCGATGCCCTGTATCATTCCCAGTACGAGGTCAAGGCAGGCCGCTGGCCCGAAAACTACAACGAGTGCGTTGCCGTGCTGGGTGCGGATGGTTCCATCACCGATTATGCCCTCTACGCGCTGGGCCTGCGGGACAACGCCGAGCTGGACAAGATGATCCAGCAGTTCGCCCAGAACCAGAATGTGGATGTGCCCGAAGATTTCAAGACCTACCGGTACAGCGATTTTCTGGGCCGCACCTTCAAGCTGGTCAACGCAGCCGACCGCTACCAGTACGATGATGCCCACAGCACCTGGGTGGATAAATCGGACGACAAGGCCTTCCTGCAGGAGCTTGTGGCCAACAGCGAGACCATGACCATCGTGGGCGTGGTGCAGCCCAGGGAGAACGCCTCCGCCGCCATGCTGTCCTCCGGCATCGCCTATCCCGCCTCCCTGACCCGGCATGTCATGGACACCGCCGCCCAGAGCAGGCTGGTACAGGATCAGCTCGCCGCCCCGCAGACCAATGTGCTGAACGGTGAGCCCTTCGGCACCGAGCAGACCGCTGCTGTGGACATGGCTTCCCTCTTCTCCATTGACACCGACCAGCTCGAGAGCGCCTTCCAGTTCGACCCCGGCAAGCTGGATCTTGACCTGAGCGGCGCGTTCGACCTGAGCGACGGTTCCGTAGATTTTTCCTCCCTCATTGACCCGGACAGCTTCCAATTTGATCTGACCGAAACGCCCGACATCGACATGAGCGCCCTGACGGACGTGTTCGCCAACATGGACATTTCCATCCCCGCCGACAAAATGCAGCAGCTGGCCCAGAAGGTGATGACCGGCTACAAGGATTACATCATCGGCAACGGCATTCTGGGGCTGGACAAGATCGGTTTTGACCAGTATCTCGCCAGCGACCAGTTCCAGCAGCTGATGAAGGATTCCATGGGCAGCCTCATCGATACCGCTGCCCTGCAGGAGCAGTTTACTGCCGCCATGCAGCAGGTCATGGGCAGCATGATGTCAAACTTCTCGGAACAGATCGCCGCCGGATTACAGACCCAGCTGGGCGCTGCCATGGAGCAGGCCATGGGCCAGATCAGCACGAATCTGCAGAGCCAGATGACCGAGCGCTTCTCCTCTCTGGGCAGCCAGATGGAAAGCGCGCTGAAGATCGACGCAGATGCGTTCCGGAATGCCGTCCGGTTCAACATGACCGAAGACGATCTGGCGGAGCTGATGAAGTCAAAAATGATGTCCACCAGCGCCACCTATGAAAGCAACCTGCAGTCCTTTGGCTATGCCAGTGAAGATGACCCCAGCCAGATCAGCATCTATCCGCTGGACTTCGAGCAAAAGGCTGAGGTCCTCAATGTGCTGGACAGCTACAATGCCGCCATGCGTGAGCAGGGCGCGGAAGACAAGGTGATCCAGTACACTGATGTGGTGGGCACCCTGATGACCTCCGTGACCAGGATCATCAACATGATCTCCAACATGCTGGTGGCCTTTGTCTCCATCTCGCTGGTGGTCTCCTCCATTATGATCGGCATCATCACCTATATCAGCGTGCTGGAGCGCCGCAAGGAGATCGGCATCCTGCGTGCCATCGGTGCTTCCAAGCGGAACATCTCCGAGGTGTTCAACGCCGAGACCTTCATCATCGGCCTGTGCTCGGGCCTCATGGGCATCGGTCTCAGCAGACTGCTGCTCATTCCGGGCAACATGCTCATCCAGAAAATCGCCGTCGGCACCAGCGTAGTGGCCGTTCTGCCCTGGAAGGCCGCTGTGGTGCTGGTTGCGCTAGCAACTGTGCTGACCATTCTGGGCGGCTTCATCCCCGCCAAAACCGCCTCCCGCTCTGACCCTGTCAAGGCTCTGAGAGCGGAATAAGATCACTTTTTCAAAGAGGCTGTTGCACAAGCCCCAGTAAAAAAGACCAGAGTTGTTTCGCCAAACGGCGTTACAACTCTGGTCTTTTGCTTTCTTTCATGTGAACAGTGCGGCGGCTTCTTTACCACTCTTCTTCGTCAGCGCCCACCCTTGTGCGGCGGAACATGCTCTCCACAATGGCGCAGTATTTATCCGCCAGACAGACGATGACCGCCTCCCGGCAGGTCGGGATATGGCGGAAGGTCAGGGGCCACATGTGGCTTGCAATAACGTTCTGCTCCTTTTTGGTAATGCCGAACACCCGCTGTGCGTTCACACAGGCAGACCCCGGGTGGGAAAAGCCGTGCATCTCAAACAGATGCCGCAGGCCGTGGAAAGAGCCCTGCTTGTGCCAGTCATAGAGATAGAAATCATGGAGGAAGGCCCCCACGGCCAGCGTGGTCTCATCGGCTCCCAGATGGAAGCGGTGGTTGATCCAGCAGCTGACCACGACCACATTCTTGCAGTGCTGGTAGGTGGTCACATCACCGTGCTGGATAAACTCACGCATTTCCTGCACCTTGGGGTGATGGTCGTACTGTTCCAGAATAGCGGACAGGCGCTCCCGTTCCGTTTGTGAAAGCTGCATGGAAAAATCCCTTTCTTTTTGTCAGAAACGCCGGGCTCAGCTCCGCAGCTGAACCGGGTTGGAGCTGCCAAAGTTCTCAGCGGCCGAAGGATTTTCGCGGGTCAGGCTCAGGTCCACCAGATACTGCTTGCCGTCGCCCAGCGCCTCCAGCTCGGCCAGCTTGGCCTCGGCAGAAGCCTTGTCCGGGTACCACTGGATGAGGAAGAAGTTTTCCTCCTCCACACCGTAATACAGCCACTGGCCGTCTGCCCGCAGCAGGTCGTCCAGATGATCCACCTCATCGCCATCGGTCAGGCCCAGGCCCTCCTCGGCGTAGACATTTTCAGGTTCCACCTGCAGCACCTCAATGACCTGAATGGCGCTCTGTAAGTATTCATCCTGCGAAATGCTCTTGTCCGAGCGTTCCCAGCCCGTCAGGAATGCCTGCATCAGCAGGTTCTTCACGGAGATCTCCGGCTTCATTGCCATAACATATTCCTCTTTCCTCGTTTGTTTCCGCTGACCAGTATACGCTAAAAATTGTGAAAGGTCAACTATTTCTTTATGAATTTTTTGTAGCAACGCACAAAAGGCATTTTGTTCCAGTTCATTTCTGAACTTTTTATGAAACCCCTTGATTTTTGACCCGCATCGGTGTATATTAGCACTCGAAAGATATGAGTGCTAAGAAGATGCAGTATCAGCTGCTTCTTCTGCATTGCCGCTCCTTTTGCGAGGGGCCGGATCTGAATACTGTACAAAAGAGGTTTTGTATTATGGCGAAGAAAGAATTTCAGGCTGAAAGCAAAAAACTGATGGACATGATGATCAACTCCATCTACACCAACAAGGAGATCTTCCTGCGTGAGTTGATCTCCAACGCTTCGGATGCCATCGACAAACTTTATTATAAGAGCCTGACCGATCCTTCCGTGGGCATGAACAAGGGCGATTTCCGCATCCTCATCACCCGCGATAAGGAGAACCGCATCCTGACCATTGAGGATAACGGCATCGGCATGACCAAAGAGGAACTTGAGCAGAATCTGGGCACCATTGCTCACTCCGGTTCTCTGGATTTCAAGAAGGACAACAAGGACGAGAACATCGATATCATCGGCCAGTTTGGTGTCGGCTTCTACTCTTCCTTCATGGTAGCCGATAAAGTCACCGTCATTTCCAAGGCTTATGGCTCGGATGAAGCATGGCAGTGGGAGTCCTCCGGTGTGGACGGCTACGAAATGACCCCCGCCCAGAAGGACACCGCCGGCACCCAGATCATCCTGCACATCAAGCCGGATACTGAGACGGACCACTACGACAACTTCCTCGATGAGTACGGCATCGTGGCCATCGTGAAGAAGTACAGCGACTATGTGCGCTATCCCATCCAGATGGAGCGCCAGCACGAGCGCCAGAAGCCGGAACCCGATCCCAAGCCGGAGGACTATAAGCCCGAATGGGAGACTTACACCGAGCTGGAAACTCTGAACAGCATGGTGCCTATCTGGAAAAAGCAGAAGAGCGAAGTGACCGACGAGGAGTACGCGAATTTCTATAAGGAAAAGTTTGGTGATTATACCGACCCCGCCCGCGTCATCGTCAGCCGCACCGAGGGCACTGCAAATTATAATGCCCTGCTGTTCGTGCCCAGCCACCGTCCCTACGACTTCTACACCAAGGATTATGAAAAGGGTCTGGCCCTGTACGCATCCGGCGTGCTCATCATGGAGAAGTGCGCCGACCTGCTGCCCGATTACTTCAGCTTCGTCAAGGGCATTGTGGACAGTCAGGATCTGAGCCTGAACATCAGCCGCGAGATGCTGCAGAAGGACAACCAGCTCAAGCTGATCCACAACGCTCTGGAAAAAAAGATCAAGAACGAGCTGCACGCCATGCTGGCCAATGACCGCGAGAAGTACGAGGAATTCTGGAAAGAGTTCGGCCGTCAGATCAAGTTCGGTGCTTACTCCGACTACGGCATGCACGCCGAGCTGCTGCGCGACCTGCTGCTGTTCTGGTCTGCCAAGGAGCAGAAGATGGTCACTCTGCAGGAGTATGTGGACAAGATGCCCGCTGAGCAGAAGTATATCTACTTTGCTGCCGGTGATTCTACCGACCGTCTGGCAAAGCTGCCCGCCGCTGAGCTGGTCATGGATAAGGGCTATGACGTCCTGCTGCTGACCGAGGATGTGGATGAGTTCTGCCTGCAGATCCTGCGCACCTATCCCCGCAAGGATGCCGAAGGCAAGGACGGTACCGTGGAGTTCAAGAATGTCAACAGCGGTGATCTGGGCCTTGAGACCGAGGAAGAGAAGAAGGCCGCCGAGGACGCTACCGTTGAGAACAAGAGCCTGTTCGATGCCATGAAGGACGCACTGGACGGTAAGGTGAAAGAGGTCAAGGTCTCTACCCGCCTGAAGGATCACCCTGTGTGCCTGAGTGCTGACGGCCCGCTGTCCATTGAGATGGAAAAAGTGCTGTCCAAGCAGCCCGGCAGCGAAGGCGTAAAGAGCGATAAGGTTCTGGAACTGAATGTCAACCACCCCGTGTTTGCCGTTCTGAAGGCCGCACAGGAGGCCGGTGACACCGACAAGCTCAAGAAGTACAGTGCTCTGCTGTACGCACAGGCTCAGCTGATCGAAGGCCTGCCGGTGGATGATCCCGCCGCCTACGCCGAGGCCGTCTGCAGTCTGATGAAGTAACTTTTTCCGGCAGGCAGCAGACTTACTCCCCTGCTGCTTCCACGCACATCAATATTTCCCCCTTAACAAAAAGGCCGTGCTCCGCTATAATAGAGTGGAACGCGGTCTTTTTCTGTTCTTTTGCCGGACAGTCAGGATAAATTGAGAGGTTTTTGCTCATGCAGCCCAAAAAACATTATTTTGCCCACATTCCCACCATTGCCATCTTTATTGTGTTTGCCATGTCGGCACCGCTGGGCGTGCTGCTGTTCATCTTAAAAAGCATCGATAAAAACGCCGAAAAAGAGGAAAAGGCTGCTGCGCAGGCGCAGGCAGACTATCGTTCCGACCTCGGCCCCGCATCTGCGCAGATGGCCCCCCGGCAGGAGCAGGATCCCGAGGCCGCCTGCGGCACTGACCGCCCCACCGCAGAACAGAAGAGCGCTCAAAACTGGCACAAGACCATTGCCGTGATCTGCACCATTCTGGGTGCTGTCTTCCTGTTTACCGGTGCGGAGGAACTGATCGACTGCCTGTTCGACTTTCCGGACTTCGACGATCTGCTCCCTGCATTGGCCACGACCATTGGCGGAGCCGGCGCACTGTGGACCGGCCTGCGGATGGACCGCACCCGCAAGCTGGAACGCCTGTTGGACAAGATCGCAGGCGACCGCGACAACATCCCGCTGGACGAGCTGTTTGCCGCCGCAGGCATCGATGCCGCAAAGGGGCGTGCTGCAGTGGAAAGCGCCATTTCCCACGGTTACTTTGGTGCCGACGCCTACATCGACAACCGCACCGCTACCCTTGTGGTGCGCGGTGCTGCGCCCCAGCCGCCCAAGCAGCCGGAACCGAAGCCTGCACCGGCACCAGCGGACCAGTACGCCGCCCTTCTGCAACAGCTGCGGCAGGTCAACGATGCCATCCCGGACCCCGTGATGACCATCAAGATCAGCCGTCTGGAAGCGGTCAGTGCCCGCATCTTTGAGCTGGCAAAGCAGGACCCCGGCAAAAAGGCTCAGCTGCAGAAATTCATGGACTACTATCTGCCCACCGCCCTCAAGCTGCTGAACACCTACGCCAGCCTTCCTGCGCAGGATGTGCAGGGGGAAAACATCGCCGATGCCAAAAAGAACATCGAGCGCAGCATGGACCTGCTGGTGACCGCCTTTGAAAATCAGCTGGACAAGCTGTTCCAGTCCGACGCACTGGACGTTTCGGCAGATGTGGCCGCACTGGAAGGGATGCTGAACATGGACGGCCTGACCGGAAACGAGTTTACAAAATAATATTTTGGGAAACAGGGAAAAGGCCCATGAGCTTTTTCCCTGTTTTTTCAAAGCGCAAATCTCCATGTTGTGCAGGCCTCGTCCGTCCCACGCAAAGCCGTGGATTTGCAGGCATTTTTGCCAATGGTTTTTCCGTTTTATATCTAATTTTATTTCAACCGTCAAATTCCACTCTGTGCGCCAATTTCAGTCTTTTTGCAACTTTTCATCCAAATGCAACAATAACACATGGTTTTTTCTGTCCGGATTTTATATGATAAGGACAGAAGTGTGCAGAGCATCCTGTATGCGGCCCTGCACTGCAGTTCCAACCCGCTCAAAAGGAGGATTATCCTATGATGAAATCTGTTTCCGCATGGAAGCAGGAGCTTTCCAGCGGCGCTCACGCTGCCCGGCTGGCAGCACTTTACTGCTGTGCGCCCGAAGAAACTCCTGCACAGGCTGCCCGCTACGAAGCTGTTCTGAATGGTCTGGATGCCACCTTTGGCCCCCATGCTGAAGCTGGTCTTTACAGTGCCCCCGGCCGCACCGAGATCGGCGGCAACCACACCGACC
>OJRX01003387.1_pt1 | contig 10853 bp, 6 predicted proteins | sample 1599301 | NCBI WGS metagenome assembly OJRX01 (sample SAMN04168656, study PRJEB22393) | human gut metagenome | biome: human gut microbiome; feature: stool | host: Homo sapiens | collected 2014-03-17 | reverse complement strand
CAGGCGTATCAGAATGCGCATACTTCCACAGAGGCCGAGCACGTGCCCGGCCGCGCCGCCCGCTGAAAAGCGCGGCGCCGACCTTTACACAAAGGGGATTTTTTAGAAATGATTTACCGCAGCAAGGAAACCGTGTGCTCCATCACGGTACCCAGAGATCCGGAATACCTGGCTCTGGTACAGGATATTCTGGAACATCCGCTGGTGCGTTCCATGGAGGCGTACACCCAGCACGGCGAGACCTCGTGCCTGCGCCACAGCATCAATGTTTCGTATCTCAGCTACCTGTATTGCAGGGACCATGGATGGCAGGCCCGCGCCGCCGCCCGCGCCGGGCTGCTGCACGACCTTTTTCTGTACGACTGGCACTTCCACGCAAAGGAAACGGGCAATTATTTTCACGGGCTGACGCATCCGCGGCGCGCGCTGGAGAACGCCCAGCGCCTGTTCAGCCTTACGGACAGGGAAAAGAATATCATCCTGCGGCATATGTGGCCGCTGACGGTCACACCGCCCAAATACCGCGAGGCGTATGTGATTGTGAATGATATCGATGCCGAAGAGCTGAAAAAGCCGACCCTGCATGTGGACATGCCGGTTCACGCGGATGTGAAGGATCTTCTGACCGTGATGGACGAGGTTCTTTCGGAGGAAGGAAAAGCGGACGGCGCGGCTTCGATGACGCAGGAGTACAAGGACGCGCAGGCAGAGTGGCTGCGTATTTGCCAGGGCTGGAAGCATGATTATCCGGTGGTTCTGCCGAAGCACATGAACGGCGGCACGGAGACAGAGGCAAACGTATATGCATTTGCGTATGAGATGAGCCGTCGTTTAAATGAGAACCAGATCGTGGTTGTGGGGAATGGATCTGCAAATGTTGTGTGTGGACACGCAAATATTGTGAAAAAGGGACAGAGATTTATCTCGAACTCCGGCATCGCTTCGATGGGCTACGGACTTCCGGCATCGATCGGCGCGTGCGTGGCAGATCACAGCCAGGATATTATCCTGATCACCGGAGACGGCAGTATTCAGATGAATTTACAGGAGCTTGAGACAGTTGTCAGCCACCGGATGCCGATCAAGATTTTCATTATCAATAACGGCGGTTACCATTCCATCCGCCAGACCCAGAAGAATTTCTTCGGCGAGCCGCTCATCGGTATCGGCGTGGACAGCGGCGATCTTGGATTCCCGAGCATGGAAAAGCTGGCGTGGGCGTATGGATTCCCATATGTAGCGATTCATGGAAACAAGGAGCTGGGCGAGAAGGTAGAAGAAACGCTGGCGATGGACGGCCCGGTGATCTGCGAGGTATTTGTAACGCTGGATCAGAACTTTGAGCCAAAGTCCGCGGCGAAGAGACTGCCGGACGGAACGCTTGTATCTCCGCCTCTGGAGGATCTGTCCCCATTCCTTCCGGACGAGGAGATGGACCGTATCATGCTGATTCCGCGTATTAAAAAATAGTAAAGGAAACGATAGAATGAAGATAGTTGTCACAGGTGCCACCAGCTTTGTAGGTCTGGGGGCGGTGCGCGAGCTGTTACATCGCGGACATCAGGTATACGCCGTACTGCGGGAACATTCGACGAAAGCGGATCTGCTGCGGGAAAATGGAAAATTTCCGCAGGGACTCACGATTTTGGAGGAGGATCTGGGGAATCTCTCGAAACTGCCGGAACGGATTCCGGGCGGATGCGATGTGTTTCTCCATATGGGCTGGCGCGGTGCAGGGAGTGATTCACGGAAAAATGAGTCAGTCCAGGAGGAGAGCGTGCAGGACGCGCTGAATGCCGTCCGCGTGGCGAAAGTCCTCGGGTGCCGGCGGTTTCTCTTTACAGGTTCGCAGGCGGAGTATGGCGTCAAGAGCGAGCTGACAGACGAGGAGACGGTCTGCGAGCCGACCTCCCCGTATGGACGCGCGAAACTGGCAGTCCGGCAGCGGGCGGAAGTGCTCTGCCGGGAACTGGGACTGGATTATGGGCATGCACGGATTTTCAGCACGTATGGACCGGGCGATCACCCGTGGTCGCTTCTTTCCTCCTGTGTCCGGGTTTTCCGGGCAGGGGAGAAGATGACGATGACCGCCTGCACGCAGCTCTGGAACTTCATGTATATTGACGATGCAGGGCGCGCCCTGGCGGATCTGGCAGAATATGCGGGAAATCTCGCGGATCACGGATGTGTCTACAATCTGGGCGGTCCGATGGATGAGACAGGACCGCTGCGCGGGTTTGTCGAGACGGTCTATGAGCTGTGCGGCAGGCAGGGCAGCATGGAATTTGGCGTCTGCCCGCCGAATGCAGAGGGAATCGTCAATCTGATCCCTGATATCCGCAAGATGGAGCGGGTGGTTGGCTGGAAGCCACAGGTATATTTTGAAGAAGGAATGAAGAGAATTCTGGCTTTTCAGAAATGATTTTTCTGCCCTCTGTGCAGAGTGACGGGAGAGAATGGTAAATATTTGGACATATTTTATCAGTTTATGCCAAGTAAATAGCGAAGCAGCCAAAAATCGTTAAGAAAATTGTAGGTTGTCAAAAGAGAGAAAGACGTTTAAAATAAAGGCAGTATAGCCGAAGCGGCTTTCTCTTTTTTTTGTGTTCGAAATTTGGTGGAACGAAACAGAAGAGTTCAAACAAAAAGCAAATTAATAGGAATCAGAAAAGTATGAAAAAAATCAGTATATTAATTCCCTGCTACAACGAGGAAGAGAATGTAGGTCCGATCAGCGAGGCGGTTGTGGAGACGCTGGAGCGCGATCTGCCGGAATATGACTATGAGCTTGTCTTTATCGACAATGATTCGACGGACCAGACGCGCCCGATTCTTCGGAAGATCTGCAGCGAGAATCCACGGATCAAGGCAATTTTTAATGCAAAAAACTTTGGACAGTTCAATTCCCCGTATTATGGAATGTTACAGTGTACCGGCGACTGTGTGATCAGCATGGTGGCAGATTTTCAGGATCCGGTCGATATGATCCCGAAATATGTCCATGAGTGGGAAAATGGCTACAAGATTGTCATCGGCATCAAGACGGGAAGCAAGGAAAACCCGATCATGTATGCGCTGAGGAGCTGCTATTACAAGATGATAAAGAAACTCTCCGATGTCGAGCAGATTGAGCATTTTACCGGTTCGGGTCTGTATGACCGCGATTTTATTGAGATTCTGCGGGAGCTTGACGATCCGACGCCGTTTCTGCGCGGAATCGTGGCGGAGCTTGGTTATAAGCGCAAGGAGATTCCATATATCCAGCCGCAGCGCCGCGCAGGCAAGACACACAACAATTTTTACCGGCTCTACGATGCCGCGATGCTCAGTGTGACCTCCTATACGAAGGTCGGTCTGCGCCTGGCGACGATCTTTGGAAGTATCTGCGCGGCGATCAGTATGATCGTGGCGATTGTATATCTGGTGATGAAACTGCTTCACTGGTATGATTTTCCGGCTGGTATGGCGCCGGTTCTGATTGGAATGTGCTTTTTAGGGTCGGTTCAGATCTTTTTCATCGGTCTGGTGGGAGAGTATATTTTATCGATCAATTCGAGAGTCATGAAGCGTCCGCTGGTAGTGGAGGAAGAGCGGCTGAATTTTGATACACCGGTGAAAAAAGTTGGGGGCAAACAGCATGAAATGTAATGTCGATGTAGTTCGGATTCGTGAAAATTCGATTCAGCTCAATGGCTGGGCGATCGGAAAGACGCCGGAGACGGAGATCACCTATCAGGTTGAAGATGGGGCACATCAGCCGATCCGGTTTCAGTATGTGGCGACCCGCCGCGACGACGTCAGCCAGATTTATTTTGGGCGAACGGTAGAAAAAGAGCTTGGATTTGATATCCAGTTCCCGTATGAGCGCGGAAAAGATTATTATCTGATCGCAAAAGGCGAGGGACGCAAAATCCGCATTAAATATAATGAAGAACTGATCCGCAAGCGCAGCAGTGTGGCGCACAAGCGGATGCAGAAGATCCGCGATCTGATGAACATGGAGACTGTGCGGGTCTGCCTGGATTTCTGGAAGGAAAACGGTCTGAAAGCCCTGCTGGTAAAATCCAAGCACAAACTGCAGGGAATTGACAATGACTACGATTACGGCGAGTGGTATTCACTGACGAAGCCGACGGCGGAGGAGCTGGAGGAGCAGAGGAAAAAGGTGTTTGACGCGCCGGTTAAATTCTCGATCGTGATTCCGGCATTTAAGACGCCGGAGCGATTCCTGCGGGAAATGCTGGATTCGATTGCGGAACAGACATACGCAAACTGGGAGGTCTGCGTGGCGGACGGCAGTCCGGCAGGACAAAGCTGCGAGCGGGTGCTGGAGCAGTATGCGAAGAAGGACAGCCGCTTTAAATACGTAATTTTAGGCGAAAATAAGGGCATTTCCGGCAATACGAATGCAGCAATGGATATGGCGACCGGCGATTATATCGTGCTGGCAGACCATGACGATAAGCTGACACCGAATGCTCTCTATGAGTGTGCGAAACTGTTACAGGAACATCCGGGATGCGACTGCTTCTATTCGGATGAGGATAAGCTGGATATGGACGGCGGCGCTTTGTTTGATCCGCATTTTAAGCCGGATTTCAATATCGATCTGCTCTGCAGCGTCAACTATATCTGCCATCTGTTTGTAGTCAGCCACGATCTGGCAGCGCAGGTGGGCGGCTTCCGTCAGGAATACGACGGAGCGCAGGATTATGACTTCATTTTCCGTTGTACGGAGAAGGCGAAGGAGATCCGCCATATCCCGAAGGTGCTGTATCACTGGCGCTGCCACAAGGATTCGACAGCGAGCAACCCGGAGAGCAAGCTGTACGCATTTGATGCGGGTGCGCGCGCGATCATGGATCATTATAAACGCGTCGGTATCGAGGCGGAGCGCGTGGAAAAAGGTGTGGACTACGGCATTTATCACTCTGTATATAAAATTCAGGGGGAACCGCTGGTATCGATCATCATTCCGAACAAGGATCACCATACGGATCTGGATCTATGCCTGCGGGCGATTGAGACGCGTGCAACGTACCGCAATGTTGAGTTTATCATTGTAGAGAACAACAGCACGGAGAAGGAAACCTTTGAATACTATGAAAAGATTCAGAAGGAATTTTCCAATGTCCATGTGGTAACCTGGGAGCGCGAGTTTAACTATTCGGCGATCAACAACTTCGGCGTGACCTTCGCAAAGGGCGAATATCTGCTGTTTTTAAATAATGATACCGAGCTGATTGCGGAGAATTTCATCGAGGAGATGCTGGGACTGTGCCAGCGTGAGGACGTCGGCGCAGTTGGCGCGAGACTGCTCTATCAGGATGATACGATCCAGCATGCGGGCGTCGTGGTTGGTTTCGGCGGCATCGCAGGGCATACGTTTATCGGGCTTCATAAGGCGGAAAACAGCTATTTCCACCGTGCGATGAGTACACAGGATTACAGCGCTGTGACGGCGGCGTGCCTGATGACAAAGAAAGCGCTCTTTGATGAGGTCGGCGGCTTTACGGAGAAGCTGGCGGTCGCATTTAACGATATCGATTATTGCATGAAAGTGCGGGCATCAAATCATTTAGTGGTTTACAATCCGTACGCATTGCTGTATCATTATGAGTCGAAGTCAAGAGGACTGGAGGATACGCCGGAGAAGGTGGCACGTTTTAACAGGGAGATCAAGATTTTCTCGGAGCGCTGGCCGGAGATCCTTAAAGATGGAGATCCTTATTACAATCCGAACCTGACGCTGCGGAAGTCCAATTTCGCCCTCAGGGATCTGAAAAAAGAGAAAATCGGAGAACCGTATCATCTGGAGGTATAACCCGGGATGGAGATTACAACGACAATTATTATTCCCAATTATAATGGGTTAAAGTTTATGGACGAATGCATCCGTTCACTGAATGCACAGACGTATCCGAATTTTCGGACGCTGGTGGTGGACAACGGTTCGACGGACGGAAGCGTGGAGTGGCTGAAGGAACATCAGATCGATACGATTTTCCTGCCGGAAAACACGGGATTTTCCGGCGCAGTCAACGTCGGAATCAAGGCGGCAGACACACCGTATGTGCTGCTTTTAAATAATGACGTCCGGGTGGACGAGTATTTCGTGGCGGAGATGGTGCGTGCGATCGGTCAGTCGGAGCGCATCTTTTCCGTCAGCAGCCGGATGATCCAGATGTACCATCCGGACAGGCTGGATGATGCAGGCGATATGTATTCCCTGCTTGGCTGGGCGTACCAGCGCGGCGTGGGACGGGATCTTACGCATTACCGCCGTTCAAGCCGGGTATTCTCGGCGTGCGCGGGCGCAGCGATCTACAGGAGAGAGGTATTTGAGGAGATAGGCTATTTCGATGAGATGCATTTTGCCTATCTGGAAGATATTGATGTGGGATATAGAGCCCGGATTGCGGGTTATGACAATATATACTGCCCGGCGGCGCTGGTATGGCACGTCGGAAGCGGAACCAGCGGTTCCAAGTACAATTCATTCAAGGTTAAGCTGGCGGCACGCAACAATGTGTATCTGAATTATAAAAATATGCCGTGCTTACAGCTTATCATAAATGCGATTCCGATCGCAGCGGGGATTTTCGTGAAATATTCATTTTTCAGGAAACTCGGGTTTGGAAAAGATTATCTGGAAGGTCTGAAAGAAGGCATACGGACGGCAAAGAAGTGTAAAAAAGTGGCGTACCGCCCGGAACGGCTTAAAAATTATCTGGCGATAGAGCTGGAACTTTTAGCCGGGACATTTCTCTATGTCTATGAATTTGCTGTGAGACAGATCGGGAAAAAAGCAGCATCTGATAAATCGTGAGGAAAAGGTTAGAGTTGTTACTGGGCGCGTATGTGTGGACAGTAACTTAGAGTTTGCGCGATGTGTGAACGGTCATGGTTTAGCAGATGCAGCACGGAGAAAGGCTGCTTATCAGACAATGTCTGAGCGGCAGCAAGCAAGTGAAAGATGAGGTAGCTTATGAATTATGAGGATGATGAGCTGGAGCGCATGAGGGCGCGCCGCGAGGGCAGAAGCAGCCGTGCCAGTCAGGCAGGGCATTCTTCGCGCGGCAGTTCTGCTTCCGGCACCAGCCGCAGAAGAGTCAGCAGTACAGTTGAAAATAGCCAGAGAAAAGGTGAGGCGGGCAGCAGTTCAGTACGTTCCGGCTACAGCGGTCCTAAGAGCGCTGGAAGTGGAAAAAAGAGTTCGGGACGCCGCGGCAGCCATTACCGTAAATCGGCGCGTCACAGAAAGCATATGATCATTGCGGCGGAGATTGTTGTGATTATATTGATGATTCTGGGCGGTGCGTTCTGGTATATGTATCACAGAACCTTCGGTTCTATGCAGAAGATTGATTTCAACGAGGACCAGGTTAAGAACGTCAACCTGTCCCAGGAACAGATCGATGATATGAAGGGCTACATGACCGTAGCGTGCTTTGGTGTCGATTCGCGAAGTCAGCACGGGCAGATGAATGTCGGAAAAGGTACGAACGCGGATGTCAACATGATTGCCAATATCAATCTGGAGACGGGTGAGATCCGCCTTGTATCGGTATTCCGGGATAGTTATCTGAATATCAACGATAAAAACTCTTATAATAAGATCAACGCCGCTTACGCACAGGGCGGTCCGGAGCAGGCAGTTAAGGCGCTGAATAAGAACCTGGGTCTTAACATTACCCAGTATGCGACGTTCAACTGGAAAGCGGTTGCGGATGCCATCAACATTCTGGGCGGTGTAGATGTCGAGCTGAGCGATGCAGAGTTCTCCTGGATCAATGCCTTCATCACGGAGACAGTAAAGGAGACTGGTATCGGTTCTCATCAGCTGACCCATGCGGGCAATGTACATCTGGATGGTATCCAGGCAGTTGCATACGGACGTATCCGTTATTCAGATACGGACTATGCGCGTACCGAGCGTCAGAGAATTATTCTTCAGAAAGCCTTTGATAAGGCAAAAAATGCAGACTGGGCGACACTCAACTGTCTGATTCAGACGATCATGCCGCAGCTTGCAACCAATGTTGATATTACGGATTTGATTCCGCTGGCACGCAATATCGCGAAGTTCCATATCGGTGAGACCGCTGGATTCCCGGCAGCCAGAGGCGAGCAGGATGTTGGAAAGATCGGCGACTGCGTTATCCCGCAGACACTGGAGTACAACGTAAAAGAGCTTCATAAGTTCCTGTTTGATGAGGAAGATTATCAGGTTCCGTCCAATGTCAAGGAGTATAGCAACCATATCGCGCAAGTAACAGGTCTTACGACGAATGCGAAGCTGATCGGTCATGTTCCGGTCGATCAGGGTGTCAGCGCCCAGACGTTTATCAAGAAACGGGCGAGCCGGATTGCCGCGAAGGCAGCGGCGGAAGCATCCGCTAAGAAGTCATCGACGAGTGCTTCGGACGAGTCGGATGACGAAAGCGGGGATGAGACCAAGAAGGGCGAGAGCGAGAGCTCGATCGGATTGGACGAGATCTTTGATCCGGATGAAGACTGGATTGACTGGGAGGAAGAAGAGTCGAAGAGCAACAGCAGTAAGGGACCAGGGACAACGACGACTCCCGGCAAGAACAATCATACGGATAGGGAAACCGAGGCGGATGATTCTTTATCCGGACCAGGCAGCACATCGGAGACGAAGTCTTCCATTGCAAAACCGGGATCTACAACCACAACGGCGGCAGAGACATCGGCATCCAGTGAAAAGACTTCTCCGGGTGCGTCGGATAATTCTGGTGTGAAAAGTCCGGTCACAGAGATTCAGGAACCGGGGGATTCCGGAAACAGCGATGCAGCAGGCCCCGGCGGTCCAGCAGGTCCGGGAGCTTAATCTGAATTCAGGTGATATACTATGATAAAAGATAACCAGAAACGGCTGAACCATTTCCACGTAGTGCTGGACGCATGTGTCATTGCATGCGCCTACGCACTTGCGTGGTTTATCGTCAATGGAACGTCGTGGTTTAATGTAACAGGGCATAATAAGAGCGCAATGGCAGTCGTCTATCTGGCGGCTGGCGTTCTTATTGTACCGTTTTATTTGATTTTATACGCATTTTTTCATCTTTATACGCCCAAACGGGTTCAGGGAAGACGGGTGGAGTTAGCCAATATTTTTAAGGCGAACATCATCGGTCTTTTGGTGATCTCACTGATGCTTTACCTGGGCGGTAAAAATGAGTATTTCCACAACTTCTCCCGTCCGATGGTATTTTTGTTTTTTGGCATCAATCTCTTTGCAGAGATTCTGATGCGGAATATCCTGCGGATAGCGCTTCGGTCGATGCGGTCGAAGGGATATAACCAGAAGCATCTGCTTCTGGTCGGTTACAGCCGGGCCGCGGAAGGATTTATTGACCGTGTGAATGTCAACCCGGAGTGGGGCTATAAAATTCGCGGTATTCTGGATGACCATGAGGAGTGGGGCAAAGAATATAAGGGAGTGCGCGTGATCGGCAAAATTGACGATCTGGATACGATTCTGGCGCTCAATACGCTGGATGAGATCGCGATCACCCTGAGCATCCAGGAGTATGGAAAACTGGAAAAAATCGTGGCAGGCTGTGAAAAATCGGGTGTGCATACGAAATTTATCCCGGATTATTATAACTTTATCCCGACCCGTCCGTTTATGGAGGATCTGCAGGGACTTCCGGTGATCCACATCCGTCATGTGCCGCTCACGAATCTGCTCAACGCGACGATGAAGCGGACGATGGATCTGGTCGGCGGCATGATGGCGCTCATCCTGTTTTCACCGGTGATGCTGGTGACAGCGATTCTTATAAAGGCGACTTCGCCGGGACCGGTCATTTTCTGTCAGGAGCGGGTGGGACTTCACAATAAGCCGTTTAAGATGTATAAGTTCCGCTCGATGGCGGTACAGTCGGCGGCAAAGGAGAAAAGCCAGTGGACGACGCCGGGAGACCCGCGTGTGACTCCGATTGGAAGATTTATCCGGAAGACGAGCATTGACGAGCTTCCGCAGCTGTTTAATGTTCTGAAGGGCGATATGAGCCTGGTTGGACCGCGCCCGGAACGCCCGTTTTTCGTTGAAAAATTCAAGGAAGAGATTCCGCGTTATATGATCAAACACCAGGTGCGTCCGGGAATGACCGGATGGGCACAGGTCAATGGTTACCGGGGCGATACCTCGATCACGAAGCGGATTGAGCATGATCTGTATTACATCGAGAACTGGACGCTGGGATTTGATTTTAAAATTATGTTTTTGACGGTTTTTAAGGGCTTTATAAATAAAAACGCGTATTGATGAGGAAAACCACATGGGATATGAAGAAGAAAGAGATAGGTCAGGACACCGCCGGAGCCGACGGGCAAAACCGTCGGAGATGGAAGACGATGGTCTGACACTGATCACGGATTCATTTACGGAACGCCGGGAGGACGGATCCCACCGGAGCGGAGATAGAAGCCGAAGTGGTCAGAAAGCGGCAAAGAGGGGACAGACGCAGCCTGGCAGCAGTCGGGAGAGCCGGAATCAGGAGAAAACCCGGACTATGAACCGGTCGGATATTTACGCCGACCCGGTTAAATTGAAAGCGCGCCGGAAAAAGAAGCGGAAGATATGGTTTATTCTTCTGGAGAGCGTGATGCTGATTGGGATTCTCTGCTTTGCGGGATATTCGTATATCAGCAGCCGTCTGGATCTGATGCAGCGGCTTCCTTGGAACCCGGATGAGATCAAAAACGTCGAGATTTCGGAGGAGAAGCAGGAGCAGATGAAGGGCTACTGGACCATCGCCGTCTTCGGCGTGGACGACCGCGGTACGGTCATCGGAAAGGGAACCCAAGATCGGAAGAGCGTC
>OJRX01003376.1_pt1 | contig 10885 bp, 10 predicted proteins | sample 1599301 | NCBI WGS metagenome assembly OJRX01 (sample SAMN04168656, study PRJEB22393) | human gut metagenome | biome: human gut microbiome; feature: stool | host: Homo sapiens | collected 2014-03-17 | reverse complement strand
AGGTTTTATGCGACCTGCGAGTACTTTTTTTTATTATTCAACTGTCAAACTCCCAGATTCGAACCTGCGACCTCACGGTCCCAGCCGTGCGCTCTGACCAAGCTGAGCCATACCCCGAAGTGTTATTTCATTATAGTATAAATTGTTTTAAATCTCAATCATTCTTTTGATTTAATCTGTTTCGTTTCTTTAATTCTGTAAAATGTAATGAATAAGACAAAGAATTATTAAATTTAACTATTCCAGAGAAGTAAAGCCACTGGCATTGGATGTATCAAACAGATCCCTTGCAATGCGGATAAAGTCATGTGCATAGGATGGAAGGTATCCTCCGTGGCGATGTGCCACTACAAAATCAGATACGGTTTTTGGTTCACCGAAACTATAGCAGTCAATCGGTTTAGAAAATGTATGATGCATGAGGTGTGTTTCAAAAATAAAGGCAGCACCGTATCCGACAGAAACCAGTTCCATGATGGCCGGAAGGCTGCTGGTTGTCATGACGTTTTTGAATTTTAGTCCGATACTTGCAAAGTAGCGATCGGTGAGCTGTCTGGTTCGCTGTTCTGGCATTAATTGAAGAATGAGTTCATTTTGCAGAAGCATTGGATCCAAACGTGGATATCGGCTGGAAGGATTTGGCTGTGCGTAACGACCAAGAGGATGATTTTTACACAGACAGATCAGGAGTTCTTCTTTATTCAAAGTCTCATAATCAATTTGTGGGTTGAGTGTGTCAGGTTTGCTGTAAAATGCAATTTCCGCTTTTCCATCTAAAAGTCTTTTGTCATTTTCATCAGAACTTCCTTCAAAAACATTTACTTTGATGTTCGGGTGTTCCTGCTGAAAAAGAGGGAGCGTTGCCGGAAGCATATAAATGCAGCGCATACGTGGAAAGGCAACATTAAGAACGCCTACATCACGTTTCAGAATATCTGCAAGCTGTATATCGAGATTGGATTTCAGCATCAGAATCTCTTTTGCAGTTTTTACATATTGCTCACCAGCATAGGTGAGAATATATTTATTTCCAAGTTTTCGGAATAATTTTTGTCCGAGTGTATTTTCAAGATTCATCAAAAATTTACTTAAAGTCGGCTGGCTTACATAAAGTGAGTCGGCCGCTTTTGTTATATTCTGATATTTTTCTATAGCAAGTACATAGTTTAATTCACGAAAGTCCATAAAACGATCTCCTTTAGATGATATGTTATATATAATTTCTATTATATATTGCAAATAGTTAAGATACAACTATAAATAACATAAAAACCATAAAAAGTATGAAAAAAAGGAATGATTACTTTTTGCTTCGAAAAATGTATTTTTAATCTAAATTTGTGACAAATGTATATATTTATATTGATTGTATTGGATAAAATACACATTATTATAGCTTCTGCGAATAGAAAAAATGAAAAACATGAATTTTACACATTGTATTTTGAGATATACAATAAGGTCAAAGATATCTAAGAGATAGAAAAAGACTGGCCAGTGTGAATGGAATGAAACAGATGAAAGGAAACAGATGTCATGAAATTATATGATTCAGGAGTATTTCTTTTAAATGGAACAACAATTGTTCCGGAAGATGAAGCGGGAAAAGAACTTCAGGATAAAAAAGAACAGTACAAAACCGGAACGATTTCCTATGATATTTTGCAGGCGCATAATATAGGAGAAGACAAAGAGAATTTGAAGATTAAATTTGATGCGATCACCAGTCATGACCTGACTTATGTTGGAATTATTCAGACAGCCAGAGCCTCGGGAGTCGAAAAATTTCCACTTCCGTATGTGCTTACCTGCTGTCATAACAGTCTTTGTGCAGTAGGAGGAACGATTAACGAAGATGATCATGTATTTGGACTTACAGCAGCAAAAAAATATGGCGGAATTTATCTGCCACCGCATATGGGAGTTATCCATCAGTATATGCGAGAGACCATGGCGGGCGGTGGAAAAATGATTCTTGGATCGGATTCCCATACAAGATACGGCGCACTTGGAACGATGGCGGTTGGAGAAGGCGGAGGAGAACTGGTAAAACAGATTCTTGAACAGACATGGGATGTGAAGTATCCGGAAGTAATCGCCGTTTATCTGGATGGAAAACCAAATCCGGGAATCGGACCGCAGGATATTGCGATCGCAATTGTAACGGCCGTTTTCAAAAATGGATATGTAAAAAATAAAGTAATGGAATTTGTAGGTCCTGGAGTATCTTCTATGAGTACCGATTACAGAAATGGAATCGATGTTATGACAACAGAAACAACTTGTCTGTCTTCTATCTGGAGAACGGATGAAGACACAGAACAGTTTCTGAAAGTACATGGAAGAGGAGAAGATTATAAAAAGCTGGAACCAAAAGAGACAGCATATTATGACGGTTGTATTTATATCGATCTGTCACAGATTCACAGTATGATCGCACTTCCGTTCCATCCGTCCAATGGATATGAGATCCGTGAACTGAATGCAAATATGGATGAGATCCTTCATGAAGTGGAAGAGGATGCAAAGAAACTGATCAAGAATCCGGATCTTCACCTGAATCTTTGGGAAAAGGTGCATGAGGGAGCTTTATATGCGGATCAGGGAACAATCGCAGGATGTTCTGGAGGCACGTATTCCAATATTATGGAAGCTGCTTATCTTCTGGATGGTAAAGGTATCGGACAGGATGTATTTAATTTAAGCGTTTATCCGAGTTCCCAGGCAGTTATGATGGATCTGGTCCGTAAAGGTGCCATTGAAAAACTGATCGCATCAGGAGCAACGATCCGTACCGCTTTCTGCGGCCCTTGTTTTGGAGCGGGAGATACACCGGCACATGGACAGCTTGCCGTCCGTCATACGACCAGAAACTTTCCGAATCGGGAAGGCTCAAAACCGGGAAATGGACAGCTTGCAAGTGTGGCACTTATGGATGCCCGTTCGATCGCAGCAACTGCAGCAAACGGCGGAAGAATCACTGCGGCAGATGAACTTGGATATGAATATGAGTGCCCAGAATATGTTTATGATTCGATTGCATATGAACAGAGAGTTTATCAGGGATATAAAAAAGAGGACCCGAATGAAGAACTGGTATGTGGACCGAATATCAAGGACTGGCCGGAACTTCCGGAACTGAATGAACATATGCTTTTGAAAGTGTGTGCATATATTACGGATCCGGTTACAACAACGGATGAACTGATTCCATCAGGAGAGACCGGATCTTTCCGTTCCAATCCAATGGGTCTTGCAGAGTTTACATTAAGCAGGAGAGTGCCGGAGTATGTTGGAAAAGCCAAGGTTGTCATGAATTATGAAAAGGAACGGAAAGACGGAGGATGTCCGGAAGAGGTACAGAGGATTCTTGAAAAAGTCCATTCTATCCATGGATATGAAAAGATAGATGACCAGACCATTGATCTTTCCAGTACGATTTATGCGGTAAAACCAGGGGATGGATCTGCCAGAGAACAGGCAGCATCCTGTCAGAGAGTTCTTCTGGGCGGCGCGAATATTACGGTTGAATATGCAACCAAGAGATACCGTTCCAATCTGATCAATTGGGGAATGGTTCCATTCGTTTTAAATGGAGAGCCGGATTTCGCAGATGATGATTATATTTTTGTACCGGATATCAAAAAGGCTCTGGATACAGATATGAAAGAAATAAAGGCATATGTGATCGGAGATGAAATCCGTCCGCTTTCACTGGCGATTGAACCACTTACGGATGAAGAAAAAGAAATCATCCGCTGCGGTTCACTGATCAACTATAACCGTAAATTAAAGGAAAAGTAGAAAGGATTTTAAAAATACATATGGCTCAGGAAAAGAAAAATAACGGTAAGAATATTCCGGCTATGATCATTCGTGGGGGAACCAGTAAAGGAGTATATCTTTTGAAAAGTGACTTGCCGGAAGAATGTGAAAAATGGGATGCAATACTCCTTAAAATGATGGGAAGTCCGGACAAAAAGCAGATTGATGGACTGGGCGGTTCCCAGTCTGTCACAAGTAAAGTTGCAATTGTAAATAAATCTGAAAGAGCAGATGCGGATGTGGATTATACATTTGCACAGGTGTCGGTAGATAAACCAATCGTCAGTTATAAAGGAAACTGCGGAAATATTTCTTCCGGAGTCGGACCTTTTGCAATTGAAAAGGGTCTGATAGATACAAAGGAAGGAACAACACCGGTAAGAATTTACAATACCAATACAGATAAGATTATTGTGGCAGATGTAAAGACAAAAAATGGAGAAGTTGTATATGAAGGAGATTTTGGAATTGCAGGAGTTCCGGGCACAGCTTCTCCGATCCGACTGAAATTTATGGATCCGGCCGGGACACTGGGAAAAGGTCTGTTACCGACCGGACATGCGGTTGATGTACTGGAAGTTCCTGGATTTGGTACGGTAGAAGTATCGATCATTGATGCTGCAAATCCACTGGTATTTGCAAGAGCAAAGGACCTTGGACTTACAGGAAAAGAGCTTCCCGATGAATTGAATGCAGATCCAGAGAAGCTGGAACTTCTGGAAAAGGTAAGAGGAGTGGCAGCTGTTAAGCTGGGGCTCATTGATGATTATGCTAAATCAGCATGGGAGACACCGGGAATTCCGAAGATGACGTTTGTAGCGGAACCGGAAAGTTATGTCAACATGGAGGGAAAAGAGATAAAAAAAGAAGAAATTGATCTTCTCTCAAGAATGATGTCCATGCAGAAGACACATCCGAGTTATGCGATGACCGGTGCGATGTGTACGGCAGCGGCAGTGGTTGTAAAAGGAAGTATTGTAAATCAGATGTGTGCAGATGACATTGATACACAGTTTATCCGGATTGGACATCCGGGAGGTATTCTAGAATGTGGTGTGGATTATCGGGAGAGTGATGAAAAACTGGATATCCAGGACACATTTGGCTTCCGTACCGCAAACCTGATCATGGATGGCACTGTAAGAAATTGTTTCAACGAATAAACTACGGGGGATAAAACGATGAACCTTTCTATAATTTCGTTGATTGTACTTGTGATCGTAGTGGCAATTGGCTTTATCAAAAAAGTAAATCTTGGCTTTTTATCAATTGGTGTAGCGTTCTTTCTGGGAACGGTAGGAGGAATGTCTGCAAAAGATATTGCAGCAGGATTCAGTAGTTCTATGTTTGTAACATTAGTTGGAGTTACCTTTTTATTTGGTATGGCATCTAATAACGGAACACTGGAGCTTTTTTCAAAGAAAATTGTTGCATTAGTAGGAAAACATACGGTTCTGATTCCGATTCTGATGTTCTTCCTTTCTGCTTTTATTTCAGCAATCGGACCGGGACATATTGCGGCAGGTATTTTGATGACAACATTTGCAATGTACCTTGCTTTTGAAATGGATATTAATCCGATGGCGACAGCACTTTATGCAAAACTGGGTGCAAATGCAGGCTGTGCGTCCGTGCTTTCGCTTACAGGTGTGCTGGCAAAAAATCTTTCAGAACCACTTGGATACAGTGGATTTGGATTGCATTTGTTCTTATCGACACTGCTTTCAGGATTTATTTTTACACTGGTTGTATATGTGATTTATAAAGGATATAAAGTAAAAGCAGACAATCCGCTGAAACTTTCAGAAATCCCGAAATTCAACAGAGATCAGTGGCTGACGATCATTGCGATTATTGTAATGGTAATATGCTGTATCGGATTTAAATTAGATACCGGACTTTTTGCTTTTGCAGCGGCTGCAGTGTTGATTCTTCTCGGAGCAGTAGATGAGAAGAAGGCAATTAAAGGAATCCCGTGGGGAACACTGGTATTTATCTGTGGAGTAGGCGTGCTGATCAATGTAATTGATACATTGGGCGGTATCACGATGATTTCTGATTTTCTGACCGGTTTTATGAATGAACATACAGCGACCCCGATTCTGGCAGCTACTTCAGGAATTCTTTCATGGGTAAGCTCAACAACAGGAGTTGTTATGCCGACACTCTTCCCGATTGCGGCAGATGTATGTAAAACATTTGGAGGAGCAAATTATGTAGAAATTATTTCTGCTATTACAGCTACTTCATTTGCAGCTGCGATCAGCCCGCTTTCTACAGGTGGTGCGATCATTATGTCTTCTTATTCGGCAGCAAGAGAAACGACGAATGAAGAACTGAACAAGATGTTTAAAACATTATTTTTACTTTCTGTTGCAAATGTACTCCTGAATGTATTACTTTCTGCATTAGGTGTATTTAAACTTGGAGGATTATTCTATTAAAACTTTGGGGGCAGGTAAATAATCTGCTACCTGCATAATTAGATTGATAACAAGGAGGAAAACTAGGATGAAAATTGAAAAACCGGCAATTGCCGGAACACTGGAATCCAGTGACTGTATGGTGACTGTAGAGCCTGGAAATGGGACAATTGCTATGAACCTTGAAAGCGCTGTAATGAATCAGTTCGGGGAACAGATTCAGAAGGTGGTAAAAGAAACATTAGAAAGACTGCAAGTAGATGATGTAAACATTCGCATTGTAGATAAAGGAGCGCTTGACTGTACGATCAAAGCACGTGTGGAATGTGCAGTGTACAGAAGTGTAGGGAAGAAGAAAAATCTTCCATGGGGAGGTGTGATCAGATAATGAATCCAAATAAGAAAAGATTAAGACGTACTATGATGTTTTTAAATGCACAGAAACCGGGACTTATCAAAGATCCATATATTTATAAGCCGGATTCGATCATGTTGGATCTGGAAGATGCGGTTGCAGAGAAGGAAAAAGATTCTGCGAGATTTTCTCTTTTTCACGCATTAAAAGAAATCAATTACAGAGGAATTGAATGTATTGTCCGAATCAATGGACTGGATTCTGATCTCTGGGAAGAGGATATCCGCTGTGCAGTTGCAGGTGGAGCAGATGGAATCCGTATTCCAAAGACAGAGACGGCGGAAGATGTAAAAAAAGTGGAAAAAGCAGTGGAAGAGGCAGAAAAAGAATTTGATATTGAACCAGGAAAAGTCTTGATCATGGCAGCTCTGGAATCAGCCAAAGGAGTATTAAACGCACTTGATATCTGTAAAGCATCGGATCGGTTATTTGGCATTGCGCTTTCAGGGGGAGATTATACAAAGGATCTGCAGACACATATTACCGGAACGGGTGTGGAACTGATGGGAGCAAGACAGCATATGATCATTGCTGCCAGAGCGGCAGGTGTACAGTGCTTTGATACGGTATATACAGATCTTGATGATATGGACGGCTTTGTAAAAGATGTGGAAACGATTCATCTGATGGGATTTGACGGAAAATCAATCATTAATCCGAGACAAATTGCGCCGGTTCATAAAATTTATACCCCAAGCCAGAAAGAAATTATTTTTGCGCAGAAGGTAGTAAAGGAAATTGATGAAAAGAAAGCACTTGGCATTGGTGTATTTACAGTAGATGGAAAAATGATCGATATTGCGTTCTATGATGGGGCAAAACGAACGATCGAACTGGCAAAAGCTTCAGGTGTTTTAAAGGAGGGATGCTAAGATGTTAAATGCAGTAGGACGTGAAATTCCAGATGAGATCTTAGAAATCACAGGAAAAGAACCATTTCAGGGAAACAATTATAAAGAAGGTGTTGAATACAGAAAACAGGGACCGATCGTAAAGCCGGTTATCGATCACAATACGAGTAAGATGGTGGCTTCAATCAGGGAAGCGTTGGAGAAATGTGGTGCTCATGATGGAATGACACTTGGATTTCATCATCATTTCCGCGAAGGGGATCTGGTGGTGAATATGGTCATGAAAGAAGTACATGACATGGGAATCAAGGATGTCACTATCTGTGCCAGCTCTTTGGGAAAAGCACATGATCCTCTGATCGAGTATATTGAAGATGGAACGATCACCAGAATTGAATCTTCCGGAGTACGTGGAAAAATCGGAGATGCTATTTCTCATGGGAAATTGAAAGGACTTGCGATCATGCGCTCCCATGGAGGACGTGTACGTGCAATCCAGAGTGGAGAAACTACGATCGATATTTCCTTTATCGGGGCACCTACCTGCGATGATTATGGAAACTGTAAAGGAATTGGCGGAAAGAGTGATTGTGGTGTTTTGTCGTATTCTTTTGTTGACGGACAGCATGCAAACAAGGTAGTAGCAGTAACAGATTGCCTGGTTCCATTCCCGAATTTCCCGGCAGATATTGCGATGACACGTGTAGACTATGTATGTGTAGTCGATGCGATTGGAATTCCGGAAAAAATTGCAACGGGGGCCGCAAAACCAACGACAGATACAAGAAAGCTGATGATGGCAGATTACTGTACACAGGTTGTTGTAAATACTCCGTATTTTAAAGATGGATTTTCTTATCAGACTGGTGTTGGAGGAGCATCGATTGCTTCCGCTGCTTCGCTTGCAAAGATCATGGAAGAGCGTGGTATCAAAATGGGATTCGCAGTAGGCGGAATGAGTAAAGGTATGGTAGATATGCTGGATGCGGGACTGGTTGGAAAGCTTCTGGATACACAGGATTTTGATCTTTTTGCGGTAAATTCTGTAAAACGGCCAAATCATCATAGGATTAGTGCCGGTGCTTATGCAAATCCATTTAATAAAGGCTGTTTTGTAAATAAACTGGACTATGTTGTACTTGCAGCACTGGAAGTAGATACGCATTTCAATTGTAATGTAGTTGTGGGATCGAATGGAATGATCACAGGTGCACAGGGGGGACATCCGGATGCAGCACAGGGAGCAAAATGTACGATTGTGATCTGTCCGCTTCTGCAGGGCAGGATTCCGGCAATCTGTACGGATGTTACAACGGTTACGACACCAGGAGAAAGTATTGATGTGGTGGTGACAGATTATGGTGTGGCAGTCAATCCGGCAAGACAAGATCTTCTGAAATGTCTGAAAGAAGCAGACTGTGTACCGCTTAAGACAATCGAAGAACTGCGTGACATTGCCTATGACATTGGAGGGACTCCGCAGCCGGTTAAATTCGGAGAGAGAGTAGTCGGAATCATTGAAGGTCGTGATGGTACGATCATGGATGTTGTCCGGGAAGTAGCGGAGTAGGGAAAGCAGAAAAAGGTGCAGTAATGGTGAAACAAAGGGAAGAAGGATTTAAAATACAATTTTCAGATCGCATTGCGGAATTTGCAACAAGGGCACTGTTATACGAAGTGTCGGTTACGCCGAAGCCGGGACTGGTCGACAGAGCAAATGCAGGTTCCCATCAAGATATGGATTTTTATACATTTTTGAACAGCGCGGTGTCACTGACTCCATATTTTTGCGAAATGGTTGAAACTGGAATACTTTTGTCTTCTGCAAAACCGGAAGAAACATTTTTTGAGCTACAGGAAATTGGAAAAGCTGCCGAAGCTGCGATGTACCGTGTGACGAAAAATGTGAATACGCACAAAGGAGCAATCTTTTCGCTTGGAATTCTATGCGGAGCGGCAGGAAGAGTAAGAGGTAATGGAAAAGAATTGTGTCCTGAAGCGCTGATAGAGGAATGCATCCATATGACGAAAGTTCCGATGGAATACTTTTTTGAATCGATGGGGGATAAGCCGGATACCGCTGGATGTCGCTTCTACCGAAAATACGGAATTAAAGGAATCCGTGGAGAAGTGATGACAGGGTTCCCGTCGGTTCGCAAAGAAGGTCTGCCTGTTCTGGAAGGACTTTTAGATAAAGGGTATTCATTTGACAGAGCCGGAAGTATTACTTTGCTGCACCTGATTACTGCAACGGTTGATACGAATGTGATTACCAGATCTGATTATCTGACCTGTATGCGGATCCGGAAGCGACTGCAGAAACTGATCAGTGGAAACCAGATCCTGTCAACTGCCATAATAGAAGCACTGGATGAAGAATTTATCAGAAATAATATTTCTCCGGGAGGTTCCGCTGATCTTCTTGCAGTTAGCTGGTTTCTGCATTTTATTAAGAGTGAGAGAATGGAATAAAGGACTTATGCAGTAGAAAATCGTCAGCGTGAAAGCTGGCGATTTTTGCCGTTGTTTTGAAGTATAGTAATTTATTCCTTCCCTTTACTTTTGTTCTGTATTGTTCTCATTTTGCTCTTTGTTATAAATTGATAGTCTGTCATAAAACCACAGGTTTCATGAAGATCATCCGCAATCTTATCCTCATCCAGGTATTGCTTTATATCTGCAGCCGCCCCATCCTTGGTGACAGCTATCTTACCTATGAAACGTGCCGGATCATTTGGGTTCTTACGATTCTTTTTCGTGTTTCCAGAATCCAGCATTTTTGGTGCCCATTCTTTTTCCTCTTTTTTTCAGCTTTTTGATTGATTGGGTTACGATATAAGTACGTTCGCCCATATGGTTGAATTCGCGAATGGATTCTGATCCCAATTCAGCGTCACTACAATAAATAAATTTCTGACATCCGAAACCACTAAGGACTTTTTTCTCTAAAGGTTTCAGCGATGTCTGCTCATTTACATTAACTGGAAAAAGAGAAAAAGCAAGAGGAATTCCATCCCCGTCCATAAACAGTCCCATCTGAATGATTGGATTTGGTCTGTGCTCTTTACTTTTTCCGTATTTTTTGCTACCGTCTTCCTGTTCAATCTCGAAATAATAATTCGAACAGTCATAATAAAGAATCTTATCATTTCTTTGACCATGCGAGGACGTCATCCCTTGTTGGACTATGTTCGATCAAAAGTTGTTCCAAAGTTCCGAGTTTACGAACAATCATGGAAGATGTGCTGCCGTTAGCTTTTACATAAGATTTGCAGATATAAAAAGACTCTGCGTTTTTGGATTTTGATATATGAAGATTCATATGCAATATCTCCTTCCACTTATTGCACAATACGATAACAGAAAATAAC
>OJRX01003357.1_pt1 | contig 10957 bp, 8 predicted proteins | sample 1599301 | NCBI WGS metagenome assembly OJRX01 (sample SAMN04168656, study PRJEB22393) | human gut metagenome | biome: human gut microbiome; feature: stool | host: Homo sapiens | collected 2014-03-17 | reverse complement strand
GTCACCACAATGGATATGATAAATGACCCTAACACGGAAGCGATCAAAAGCATGATTCCGGGATTTCCCGATCCGCTGGCCGGTCATACGGAGGCATTCCAGCTCGACCTTTCTACACTCGTTCCGCTCATTCTGGAATTGCCGGACATGGGAATTCCCGCAGAAGACATCTACGGCAACCATAAATTTACGCTTATCATGAGCGACGCTCTCGGCCGTTCGATCGAAAAGACATTGGTCTTTTATGTTCCCGCACCCAACCCGACGATTACCTACGCAGCGGGAGCATGGAACGATATGGCAACTTTTACATTGCAGAATGTTCCTGCCGATGCGCAAACGGTCAAGGTACAATACAAAACGACCGACGAATCGCAATGGCACGATGCCGAAGTAAATTCCGACCGCACGGCTGCGATCGCACGTCCGGAATTTACATCGCATACATCAGCCGATTGGACGACGCTCGAAGCCGCCAACGTCAAACCGTACAAGCGTAAAGTCGCCGGCACCGGTATTCTCGACGGAAAAACCTATCAGTATAAATTGATTGTAGACTCCTTCGAGTCCGAAGTCGCCGAATTCGATTCTGCCGCTGCCAATCTGACGAATCCCGCAATTCCGACGCTGGATCAGAATGCATCCACTTTCGACGCAACAAAAGTAACCTGCTATACCAAAGACAATAACACGGATGCAACTTGGTGGGCAAGTGGAAGCAATACAGCTTTCGGAATGGATATTACTCTTTGTTCTTATGACGCCACTTACAAAGGAGCTTACCTAAAATCAAAAAGTAATATTGTTCTTGTGAACATGGCACCTGGCAACCTGTTCTCAGGAAAATTATACAAAGGGGCGAGGGACATGAACGGAACTGTATATTTTGGGCAGCCTTATAAGTGGGCAAAACGCCCTTCGGGGGTAAAAGTCAAATACGATGCAAAAACCGGTCTTGTCGATAACAATTACCATAAAACAGATAAGATAGCAATAGGGAATCCGGATTATGCCCGCATTTTTGTAGCCATTGTTAACTGGGAAAAAACCAGAGACGTAACATCGGGTGTATCCAAACCTACCGGATGTTGGGATCCCGAAATTTCTACCGACCTTTCGGGAGACAATTATGGAGGCGGTAAGATCATAGCCTACGCATCGTTGTGGATTAACCAGACGGAGTTCAAAGGTTCATTCAATGAAGTAACCTTGCCGTTCAACTGGTATGCAGAAGACGTGAATCCGGCGAATGCAAAATACAGCCTCGTTATTTCCTGCTCCACCAGTGCATACGGTGACTATTTAGCCGGATACAAGAGTGCCGAAATGTACGTCGGCGACTTCGAGTGGGTATACTAATCCTCTGAAAACGACAACCCTGCAAATTTCCGGGCGGCCCGACGACCGCCCGGAGATTCGTTAGGGTCGGAAACGGCTGCGGGGAGGGCCGCCGAAAAACTCCCGCGATACGCAAAGAACCGATTAACGCACTTCGAAATGCGCAAACTCAAACTTCTGACACTGATTCTGCTGCTGGGGACGGCCGTCGCGGCCGCCGCCCCGCGGCTGGAATCGCCCGTCGACCGAACGGCCTCCGCACCCGATCCTATGGCAGCGGAAACGTCCGACATCGCCGACGCGGTGCAGCCGCTCACCGCCGCAATCCTTCCCGCGACCGACGTCGCTCCGGTATCGGAGGCTCCCGACGGGCCGACTGCCACGACGCCGGCCGGCGACCGTGCAGCCGGACTCACGGCGATCGCGGACGGGAAACAGCCTCAGCCGGCGAAAACCGTCAACCAGCGGCGTGCCGAGCGCGGCATCAGCTCGCGGACCAGCCTCTTCGTCCCCAAGGGACAATGGGTCTTCGGCGGTACGGTCTCCTATTCGACCCACAACAACCGCGACTACGACGTGCTCGTAATCGACGACATCACCTCCGAAGGCTACACCTTCAAGGTCAGTCCGATGATCGGCTACGCGCTGGGCAACAACTCGACGCTCGGCGTGCGCTTCATCTACGGCCGCACGCTGCTCAAACTCGACGGGGCGAACGTCAGCTTCGGCAACGGCGACTCGTCGACAGACCTGAGCGTCGACTATTACTACGCGCTGCGCCACTCCTATTCGTTCGCTGCGGTCTACCGCCGCTACATCCCCTTCGGCGAATCGAAGCGCTTCGGCATCTTCACCGACATCCAGCTGCTCTTCGGCGGCTCGCAGGGCAAGTTCGCGGCCGATTCGCCGATCAAGGGCACGTTCCAGCGGGGCTTCGACTTCGAACTGGGCCTCTCGCCCGGCCTGATCGCCTTCGCCACGAACAGCATGGCCGTCGAGGTCAACGTCGGCATGATGGGCATCGGGTACAGCCGCGTGCGGCAGGTACACAACCAGGTGACGACCGGCACGCGCCACCAGAGCGCCATGAATTTCAAAGTCAACCTGCTCTCCATCGGGCTGGGCATATCGTTCTACCTCTAAAACCGCACGGCAATGAAGAAATTCCTACTTTTGATGCTCCTCGCGCCGGCGGCACTGTCGGCCGCGGCCGACTCCGGCGCCGACGCCTCGGTCGTCGTGCGCAAAGACTCGGCCTTCGTCGAGAAACACCGTTTCCTGCCCACGGCCAAGCGCATCGACCGCCGCATCGACCGCAACAAATTCGCCTACAAAGGCGAGGTGGCGCTCGGCATCACGGCCTCCTACGGCACGATTTCGAGCGACGACACCGACATGATGCTCATCCTCGACCACATCAACCTCGACGGGACGATGGCGCAGGTCAACCCCTTCGTGGGCTATTTCTACCGCGACAACAACATGGTCGGACTGCGGCTCGGCTACCGCCATATCGGCATGGGACTGGGCAATCTGGAAGTCGATCTGGGTTCTCAGAACGATCTGGACATTTCGCTCGACAACATGGACTACTCGGGCAACGCCTACTCGTTCGGACTCTTCCACCGCTCCTATACGGGTATCGACCCCAAGGGCAGTTTCGGTCTGTTCGCCGAATTGGAGCTGTCGGGCATGATCGGCCGCTCGGACTTCTCCTACCTGTCGGGCGACACGCCGAAATCGACCCACAGCAAGTCGTTCAAGATGAACATTTCGTTCAATCCCGGCGTGGCGGTCTACATCTTTCCCAACGTCTGCGGAACCCTCTCGTTCGGACTGGGCGGCTTCCAGTATTCGAAGATCGACCAGACCGACCAGGACGGCAAAACCGGCAGCCGCACGGCGTCGAAAATGCGTTTTCGGCTCAACCTTGCCAATATCAACGTGGGTATGACCGTTCATTTGTGGAACAAAAAGAAAGAGTAACCATGAAACGACTCATCCTTTTCGGCGCACTGTGCCTTCCGGCGTTCCTCGCCGGCTGCATCCATAACGACCTGCCCTACCCCGTGGTGACGATCAACATCGAGGCGATCGAGGCCGAAGGGCTCGACGGCGCAGCCCAGATCAACGCTGCGCAGCAGACCGTCATCCTGCCGCTTTTGGAGACCACCGACATCCGCAACGTGCACATCACCTCGGTGACGCTCACCGAAGGCGGGCAGTCGTCGGTAGCCTTCCCCGGCACGTTCGACCTGCGCACGCCGCTCTACACGACGCTGTCGCTCTATCAGGAGTACGGGTGGAGCATCGCGGCCACGCAGACCATCGAACGCTATTTCCGCGTGAAGAAGCAGGTGGGCGCGGCCGAGATCGATCCTGCGAACCGCACGGCGACGGCCTACGTCTCGCGCAGCACCGACCTGCAAAACGTCCCGGTCAAGGAGCTCAAACTCGGCCCGGCCGGAATCACGACCTACTCGCCCGAAATCGAGGGAACGACCTCGTTCGAGACGGTACGGCTGGTCGACGTCACGGCGCACGGCCGCACGGAGCAGTGGCGGCTCCGCGTCGTGCCGACCGACGTCACGGTGCGCATCACGCAGTGCGACGCATGGGCGCGCATCGCATGGCTCGCGGCCGACGGTCTGAGCGACACCGAAATGGGCTTCGTCTACCGCCGCAAGGGCGACACGGAGTGGCTCGCGGTACCCGACGTCGAGATCGAGGGCGGAACCTTCCGCGCGAAACTCGCCGGCCTCGACCCCGAAACGACCTACGAACTGAAAGCCTTCTCCGACACGGACCGCAGCAACGTGCGGGAATTCACCACCGAAGCGGCTCTGCAGCTGCCCAACGCCGGATTCGAGACGTGGAGCACCGACCGCAGCGACATCCTCTACCCCTACGCCGCCGACGCGCCGCTGGCCGAGCAGTTCTGGGGTTCGGGCAATCCCGGTTCGATGACGCTCAAAAAACTCGTCACCACCAACGAAAAAGACCCGCGTCCGGGTTCGGAGGGCCAATACTGCGCACAGCTCAAATCGCAGTACGTCGCCTTCCTCGGCGTCGGCAAGTTCGCCGCCGGAAACCTCTTCTCCGGCCACTACGCCGAAACGAAGGGCACCGACGGCATCGTGAATTTCAGCCAGCCCTTCACCTCGCGCCCCGTGGCGCTGCACGGCTGGGTGAAATACAACCGCGGCAAGATGGACTATATCAAAGGCAGCCCCATGGGCATGAGCTTCGCCAAAGGCGACCCCGACGAAGGCATCATCTACATGGCGCTGGGGCGCTGGACGGCCGCCGAATACGGCGGAACGGAGCAGTCGCCCGTGCAGGTCTACACCCGCGACACGAAGACCTTCTTCGACCCCGAAGGCAAGGACGTCATCGCCTACGGCGAGGTGGTCTTCACCACCAGCGTCGACGAGTGGCGCGAATTCACCGTCAAACTCGACTACACGGCCACGGACGTCGTACCCACGCATCTGATGATCGTCTGCTCGGCGTCGCGCTACGGCGACTACTTCACCGGCAGTTCCGACAGCGTGATGTGGGTCGACGACTTCGAACTGGTCTACGAATAACGGCCCGGAACACGATACGCGAGGGGTCGGCGCTTTCGAAAGCGCCGACCCCTCGCGTATCATTCTCCCTGCGCTACCGCCGCTTCAACTCGGCGCCCAGCATCACGCCGGGATAACGTTCCAGAATCGCGGCGATCTGCTGCAACTTCGGATTCTGCGCATACTGCTGCGACGAAGCGCGCAGCGAACCGAGCGCGGCATTCGCTTCGAAAAGCAGCGTCAGCACGCCGTCGGCATGTTTCGCCCGGCCGGTAAAAGAGACCGGATTGCCGGCGAAGAGGCACTCGACCGTCAGCTCCCCCGTATCTTCGTCGTAGCGGTACACCCCTTCTACCTTATAGGTGTCCAGCACTGCCTTGAAGACACCGCGACGGGAGAAAGAGACCGTCGCCTTGCCCGGTTGCAGCCCCGCCTGCTGGAAATAGGAGGGCAGCTGCCCTTTGAGCGTCGAGGTCGCCAGCGAGGCGAGCATATCGTCGCCCGTGTACTCCATCGCCGGCGCCTGATAGCTCCACGAGCCGAACAGCTCCTTCTCCGGAAGCGGTTCGGGGGCAGCGGTCGCCGCGGCGGACTCCGACGAAGTACCGCCCGTCAACGACTGGATGGCGCTCTTGAACATGTCCTGCCACGACTGCGCCGAAACGGGCGTCGCAAAGGCGGCGGCGAAGGCCGCGATCAAAAACAGGCGTCTCATCGTCATTGCTTCGTAAATTCGAATCCCAGATAGAGATCGTCGAACTTGCCGACCAGCGTGCTGACCGTCGCGGCCGTCGTGCTGAACGAAGCGAGTTTCTGCCCCAGCACGTCGACCATTTTCAGCAGCCGCGTAGCGGGAAAGAGGATTTGCAGGTCGGTTCCCGACAAGTAGGTCTTGCCGTTGAGCGTCCCCAGATCGTATTTCGACGACATTTCGAAATGCAGCGCGATATCGTGGCTCTCGCCCGTGAACTCGTAGGTTCCGGTGAACGTCCGGCTGCCGAACGTCGCCGTGAAGCGCTTGTCCGCCGCGAACGAGAACTTGCACGCACCGGCACGGATACCCGCCAGCGCGTAGAGCTTTTCGAGCTGCTCCTCCATTTTGCCCGTCACGGCCGACGCTCCGACGTCGGCCAGCGCGTTGTCGCTTTCCAACTTCACGCCCGGCGCCTCGTACTGCCAGTCGCCGATCATCAGCGTTTCGGTCGCCTTGCCGCCCGTCGCCTTGTCGACGACGTTCGAGGCCGCGCTCTTCAACGCCTCTTTCCAATCCTGCCCGACGGCCGGTACAACGCAGCACGCGGCCAGCAGGCACATCAAAAGTCTCTTCATAAATTCCGATAATTTGTTTCGTTCACTCCTTTTCGAGCCGGTCGATCTCGGCGAGCCATACCGCGGCGCTCGCATCCGACGGCATCCGCCAGTCGCCGCGCGGCGACAACGCCACCGAACCCACCTTCGGCCCGTCGGGCATCGCCGAACGTTTGAACTGCTGCGAGAAAAAGCGGGAGAAAAAGGTCTTCATCCACCGCAGGATCGTCGCCCGGTCGTAACGCCGGCCGAACGCACGTTCGGCCAGAAAAAGTATCTTCGCGGGCGAAAACCCCTGCCGGACGAAGCGGTAGAGGAAGAAGTCGTGCAGCTCGTAGGGGCCGACCAGCTCTTCGGTCTTCTGCGCGATACCGCCCTCTGCATCGGCCGGCAGCAGTTCGGGCGAGACGGGCGTGGCGGCCACGTCGCACAACACCTCGCGCACACTCCCTTCGGCGCAGTGCGCAGCATACCACTCGACGATATGGCACACGAGCGTCTTGGGTACCGAGGCGTTGACGCCGTACATCGACATCTGGTCGCCGTTGTAGGTCGCCCAGCCCAGAGCCAGTTCCGACAGGTCGCCCGTACCGACGACCAGCGCACCTTCGCGGTTGGCCACGTCCATCAGAATCTGCGTCCGTTCGCGCGCCTGCGCATTCTCGTAGGTCGTCGAGCGGTCGTTTTCCGGCAGCCCGATGTCGCGGAAATGCTGTTCGCAGGCGGCGCGGATCGGTATTTCGCGCGCCGTGACGCCCAGTCCGCGCATCAACGTCAGGGCATTGCCGTAGGTGCGGCCGGTCGTCCCGAAACCGGGCATCGTGATCCCCACGATCCCCCGCCGGTCGAGTCCCAGCCGGTCGAACGCACGCACCGTCACGAGCAGTGCGAGCGTCGAATCCAGTCCGCCCGAAATGCCGACGACAGCCTTCGTGCTCCGCGTATGCGCCAGCCGGCGCGCCAATCCCGTCGCCTGAATGTTGAGAATCTCCTCGCAACGGCTGTGCCGCCGGTCGTCCTCCGCCGGTACGAAGGGCATCGCCTCGACCGTGCGGTCGAACGGACGGTCGTCGGCCACGGGCATCGTCACGGCGACCGTGGTACGGCCGCCCGCGCCGCTGTGGCGGAACGTCGTCGTGCGGCAGCGGTCGTTGCGCAGCAGCTGGCAGTCGACGTCGGCCACGACGAGCTGCTCGCCGAGCGAGAAACGCTCCGACGCGGCCAGCACCGCGCCGTTCTCGGCCACCAGCGCATGGCCGGCGAAGACCAGATCGGTCGACGACTCGCCGAAACCGGCCGAGCAGTAGAGGTAGGCTGCGCGCGTGCGCGCCGACTGTTGTACGACCAGCTGCCGCACGTAGTCGCTCTTGCCCACGGTTTCGGGCGACGCCGAAAGATTGAGAATCACCTCGGCACCAGCCGTAGCCGCCTCCGCCGACGGCGGGGCCGGCACCCACAGGTCCTCGCATATCTCACCGCGCACCGCGCACCGCCGATGTCGAACAGCAGGTCGGGTCCGAACGGCACACTCTGCCCGCACAACTCGATCTCGACCGTCGGGCGCCCCTGACCCGAAGCGAACCAGCGCGACTCGTAGAACTCGGCGTAGTCGGGAATATGACACTTGGGCACGACACCCAGTACTTCGCCCGCGGCCGCCACGACAGCGCAGTTGTAGAGCATGTCGTCCACCGCGACGGGCAGGCCGACCACGAATGCCGTGTTCAGTTCCGCCGTACGCCGCAGCAGCTCCGCAAGGGCCTGTTCGGCAGCAGCCAGCAGCGCCGGTTGCAGGAAGAGATCGCCGCAGGTATAGCCCGTTACCGACAGTTCGGGAAAGAGAACGACCTCGACGCCGCGTCCGGCCGCTTCGGCCACGAGCGCGGCGATCCGCTCGCCGTTATAGGCGCAGTCGGCCACCCGCACCGAAGGGATGGCCGCCGCCGTTTTCAAGAATCCGTACCGATCCATCGTCAGGCGCTATTTGGCCCACAGCTGCGCCAGGTTCAGGATCACCTGCACGGCCTTGCGCATCGTCGTGAGCGAGCAGTATTCGAACTTGCCGTGGAAATTCATGCCGCCCGTGAAGAGATTGGGGCACGGCAGTCCCATGAACGAGAGCCGCGCACCGTCCGTACCGCCGCGGATCGGACGCACGAGCGGTTCGACGCCCGCCATCCGCATCGCCTCCATCGCCTTGTCGATGAGCTGCGGATGCGGCTCGACCATTTTACGCATGTTGAAATACTGGTCTTTCAGCGTGAGCGTCAACACCCCGTCGCCGTATTTTTTCTTCAACAGGTCGACCGCGCTCCACAGATAACTCTTCTTCTGTTCGAACTTCGCGGTGTCGTGGTCGCGGATGATATAACTGATCTCGGCGCGCTCGACCGTCCCGTCGAAGCCCACGCAGTGGTAGAACCCCTCGTACCCTTCGGTATGTTCGGGACGCTCTGCGGCGGGCAGCATGGCGTTCAGCTCGCAGGCCACCTCGATGGCGTTGATCATCTTGTTCTTGGCATAACCCGGGTGGACGTTGCGGCCCTGCACGGCGATCTTGGCGCTGGCGGCGTTGAAGTTCTCGTACTCCAATTCGCCCTCCATGCCGCCGTCGACCGTATAGGCGAAATCGGCGCCGAAAGCCGCGACGTCGAAGTAATCGACGCCCCGTCCCACCTCCTCGTCGGGGGTGAAGCCGATGCGGATCTTGCCGTGCGCGATCTCGGGGTGCGCCAGCAGATACTCGGCGGCGGTCATGATCTCGGCCACGCCCGCCTTGTCGTCGGCGCCCAGCAGCGTCGTACCGTCGGTGTGGATGAGCGTATGCCCCTTGAAGAACGCCAGTTCGGGGAAATCGGCCACGCGCATCGTCAACTGACCGTTAAGCACGATGTCGCCGCCGTCGTACTCCTCGATCGTGCGGGGACGGACGTCCTTGCCGCTCATGTCGGGCGAGGTGTCGACGTGCGCGATAAAACCGACGACGGGCGCCGACTCGCAGCCCGGCGTGGCGGGCACGGTACCCATCACGTAGCCGTGCGCATCCATCGTCACTTCCGTCATTCCCAACGCCTTCATTTCGTCGGCCAGCTCGCGCAGCAGCACCAGCTGCTTGTCGGTCGAGGGGAAGGTCCGGCTCTGCTCCGACGACTGCGTGTCGTAGGAGACGTATTTCAGAAATCGATCTTTGAGTTCCATATCTTATTCGTTACAAATGAATTACTCCTGTTCGGGCTTCGCACGCATCGTGTGCCAGGCCATATAGCCGATCAGGGCCGCATACATCGCAAGCCCCAACCATTCGGCGCCGTTCGACGACGCCCACTGCCCGAAGTACCAGTCGGCGCCCGCGAATTTCAGCACGGCTGAAACGACACCCATCAGCGCACCGCCGGCGATGAAGCCCGACGCAATGAGCGTACCGCGGTCGAGCCGCGCCTTGTTCACGGCGTCATCCTTCGAGCGGGTCGAGACGTACCAAGCCACCAGACCGCCCACCACCAGCGGGGCGTTCAACTCCATGGGGATGAACATCCCCAGCGAGAAGGCCAGCGCCGGCACACCGATCGAGGTGAGCACCAGCGCCAGCACGGCGCCGATGAAATAGAGCACCCACGGCGTCGTGCCGCCCTCCATCAAGGGCTGGATCACGGCCGCCATCGCATTGGCCTGCGGCGCCACGAGCGCACCCTCGCCCACGAAACCGTAGGTGCGGTTGAGCACGATCATCACGCCCGCCACCGTCGCCGCCGAAACGGCCGTGCCGAGGAATTTCCACGCCTCCTGCTTGGCCGGCGTCGTACCGATCCAGTAGCCGATCTTCAAATCGGTGATGAAGCCTCCGGCCATCGAAAGGGCCGTACAGACCACGCCGCCGATGACCAGCGCGGCCGTCATGCCGCTCTTGCCGCTCAGTCCGATCGAGACGAGCACCAGCGACGAAAGGATCAGCGTCATGAGCGTCATGCCCGACACGGGATTCGTCCCCACGATGGCGATGGCGTTGGCCGCCACGGTCGTAAAAAGGAAAGCGATCACGAAGACGATCGCGAGCGCCACGAGCGTCTGCGCCCAGTTGCCCAGCACGCCGAACTGGAAGAAGACCAGCAACGCCGCCAGCGTGGCGATCACGACCGTGAGGATCAGCCGCATCGTCAGGTCGCGCTGCGTACGCACGGTCGTCTGCTCGGCGGTCTTCTTACCGCCCAGCTCCTTCACGGCCAGCCCCAACGCCTGACGGATGATCCCCGCCTGCCGCACGATGCCGACGAGCCCGGCCATCGCGATGCCGCCGATGCCGATCGGCCGGCCGAAATCCTTGAACAGTTGTTCGGGCGACACGCTCGCCGCATCGGGGATCACCGATCCCACCAACGGCACGACGAGAAACCACACCAGGCACGAACCCGCGGTGATGATCGTGGCGTATTTCAAGCCGATGATGTAGCCCAAGCCCAACACCGCCGCGCCGGTATTGAGACCGAAGACCACCTTGAACTTGTCGGCGCACATCGCGCCGAAATCGCAGATGCGCGTCGAAACCGATTCCGTCCATGCCCCGAAAGTCGACACCACGAAATCGTACAGTCCGCCCACGGCACCGGCCACGGCGAGCAGCTTGGCCTGCGCGCCGCCCTTCTCGCCCGACACGAGCACCTCGGTGGTGGCCGTCGCTTCGGGGAAGGGGTATTTGCCGTGCATCTCCTTGACGAAATAGCTGCGGAACGGGATCAACAGCACGA
>OJRX01003333.1_pt1 | contig 11012 bp, 9 predicted proteins | sample 1599301 | NCBI WGS metagenome assembly OJRX01 (sample SAMN04168656, study PRJEB22393) | human gut metagenome | biome: human gut microbiome; feature: stool | host: Homo sapiens | collected 2014-03-17 | reverse complement strand
AAAAAAGAGTATACGAAATAAACGGATTAAAAGAATAAAAATAGTCCGTAACATAGAGGATATTCGGTTAAAAAGGCTTATCGAAAAGCAAAGTGAACTGCATCAATACCGCGTAAAGGGCGTGAAAATTGGCGCAGTTCTTCCTTTACAGCATGAACGTATTTAATCATCAGGTGAATGATATCTTTTTCTGTTCTTGAATCACGCCAATAAATCCCAAGGGTCAGGCACCGTTAACAAAGTTGGGCAGAGTATTTTATTATACAGCCTATACTGAAAAAGCACAAAGACACCTAGAAAAATTGCGCTTCAGATTAAATGATATAAGAGAAACTTTGGAAAAAACAGCTTTGTGTGCATTGGCAGAAAAAATGGAAGATGAAGATATAAAGTTTAATCCTCAGTCGGTTTGGTTTACGGATGACGGGGTTAGCACACATGGCTGGATTAATCCGGCTACAAGGGAAAATACGGCTATAAAGCTGAGATGACAGTACATGCGGAGCTGGTTGGAGATATAAAGGATTTTATAATTTGAGCAATATGAAGAATGAAGTAATAGAAAGAATATGTATCGATTGCGGAAGAAAATTTTTAATTTATCCTAATGCGCAGGATTTTTTCAAATCCCGTGGATTAGAACTTCCTAAACGATGTAGGGCTTGCAGAGAGAAGAAAAAGCAGGAGCGAAAAGCGGAAGAAGCTGCGAGACAGTTTGAAAAAGGGCTATCCGATTCACCATATGCAATAAAGGAAGTTTCAGATATTGACGTTAGTTCACCTGCAACAACGCTTTATGTGATAGGAAATGGTTTTGATTTGGCGCATGGTGTTCCATCGTCCTATTCAAAGTTCCGGGATTGGCTCGGAAGGCACAGTGATCTTAGAAAAAAGTTGGAGACATACATCAGAAATGATGCATTGTGGTGGAATTTAGAAGAAGCATTGGCTGACCTCGATTTAGATACGCCTTCGATGGCGATTCCGGAAATGCTGGATGCTTTTGGGGCTTATGATCCGGATGCACAGATGGCAGATTATTATGCGGCAATTGATATGGCAATGAATCCGGTTGATACTATAACAAATGAACTTCCTAAAAAGTTCCGTAAGTGGATTGAATCTTTGAGCGTGGATTCAAGTGTGAAACCATTATCCGGTCTGGTAAAACCTGGCGCGAAATATCTTAATTTTAATTACACAGAGTTTGCAGAAACACTCTATGGTGCAAAAGGTGTGTGCTATATACACGGGAGCAGGAAGAACCGCAAAGCCAAACTGATTCTTGGCCACTCCTATAAAAAGTATGTACCAGATGTCAGCGTCAAAATGCCGAGATTCAAAGACGGCTTCAAACGGGGAATGGTGAATGCTGCCTTTGATGATGCTATGGTTCACGCCGGGTGGTATGATCAAGCAACAACAAAAAACAGCAGACAGATAATAAAAGAACATGAAAGCTTCTTTGATGGCCTTTCTGACATTGATGCAGTCATTGTTATAGGACACTCACTTTCGGAAGTTGATATGGAATATTTTGAGAAAATTTGCAGTGAGATTCATAGCGATGCAAAGTGGATTTTCAGTTGCCATGACGCTGGCGGATTAAAGGCAATCAATGCATTTGTAAAGGCTATGGCTATTGGAACAGATAGAGTTACGATATTTAGACTGTAAAAGTTCAGAGAAAGGGTGTGGAGACGTAATATGGACCAAGAATTATTCAACCCGCAATCCTCGTCCGTGACCACCTCCCGAATCCTGTATACACCGTCCCCGTTTGCGCGGACATCGTTACTGCATCTGCAGGAGGTCGGATCGTTGCAGGCCATCCACCCGCATACATCGACCAGAACGAACCTGACCTCGTTTCTGAATACCGGGATACCGGGTGCCAGACCCCCGGTACTAAACTGTAAACGCAAAATGAACGAAATATGACTAAAAAGTCGAATGCTGTCGAATGATTTTGCTTGCAATATTTGGCAAAATGTGACATATTACAAATGTATCAAGAATATCGGTTCCGAGAAAGGGTACATTGCATCACATGGAGAGCTGCTGAGAGGTGGCTCTCTTAATTTGCAAAGAAATTTAAATTAGAAGCCAAAAAAAAGTGCCAGACCCCCGGTACTAAACTGGGGGGAATACCGGGTGCCAGACCCCGGTACTAAACTCATGGGATTCTATGGGCAGCAAGGAAGTATGGCATATAAGGTATAGGAGGGCAATTACGTGCCAGCCCCTGGTACTTTGTTTTGTAAGAAATATTTTGTAATAAACTTGGAAGAGGAGAGAGGTAGAAATGAGAAAAAGATTTTTTGCAGTAATGGCGGCAGCATTGGTGGTATCAGGAATGCCAGTAATGGCAAAAGAAACCAGTACGGAAGAAAAGATTAGTGGGGCAGTTGAAGAAACAAAGGACAGTACTGAGGCGGAAAGTGTAGTTTCAGGAAATGAGGATCGAATTTCGGAGATTGAGAAGCAGATTCACGATTTGGAGAAGCAAATTGCAGCGTTGAAAGAAGAACGAAAGCAGTTGCGAGATTCCAATGTTACAGAAATAGGAGATGTAATTTATCAGGATGAGTCTGTTATCATTACTTATAATGGAATTAAGGAAGATGAGTATGGTGATGGATATTCGATTAATTTTATAACAGAAAATCTTACTGATAAAAAAATTATTGTACAGTATGAGGATGCTTCATTAAATGATTTTATGTTTTACGCTGTGTATTCAGCTAATTTAGCCCCAAATAAGAAATCCAAGGATGAAATAGACATGTATGAATCAGATGATGAGTATTGTCCGATGGAAGATCTTGAGTATTTGGAATTTAAAGTAGCAGTTTTGGATGGCGATTCTTATGATGAGATTTGTATATCTGATCCGGTTACAATTAGTTTTGAATAAGCAAATGCATAGTGTAATATACAGGGGATCTAAGAAAAAACTCTTGCAAAAATCTATCATGCGTGATATGATAACATAAAACAGACAAAGGAAGAATGTGCATTATATGCAGGAAAAAACAAAAGAGATGGGCATGGCTCTGACTAATAATATGGAAGAGTATCGGACACAAAAAAAGGCACGAGAAAAACGGCTGATGGCTTATGCAGAAGAAATTCAGAAAAATACGCTGCAAATGTCATCTGCATTGATTGCAGAATTAGTGGCAGAAAGAAAATACCAGAAGAAAACGCAGCAGGATATAGCAGATATTACAGGAATATTACCAGCCAATATTGCGCGTTTTGAAAACGGTTCAAGAGTACCGACATTAGTTGTGTTGCAAAAATATGCTAGCGCTCTTGGAAAAAGGATAAAGGTTGAGCTTTGTGATCAGGAAGCAAAGTGACCACATTAAAAGTAAATATAGATAAAAGCGCAGTGCTTTTATCTATATTTACTTTTAATTATCAATGATAGTATTGTACATGATAAAATACAGGAGAGAGGGTGATATTATTCGTCAAAAAAGAATTTGGTATCCTGGTGCAACTTATCATGCAATGGCTAGGGGAATACGCAGAATGGTTATTTTTCAGGATGACACGGATTATCAGGTGTTCTTGTTGTTGCTAAAGAAAATGATGGAAAAACATGAGTGTAGTCTGCATGCATATTGTTTGATGAGCAATCATTTTCATGTTCTTATTGAAACAGGACCACATGAAATAGGAAAAACCTTTAAAGGAATTATGAGCTGCTATGCATCCTATTACAATCAGAGGTATGGATACCATGGTCATGTGTTTGAAGGACGTTTTAAGTCATGTATAGTTAAGGATGACAGCTATTTTTTGCAGACAAGTAGATATATACATATGAATCCAGTGAAGGCAAAGATAACTGCACATCCTGAAGATTATCCATGGAGCAGCTACAGGACGATACTTCGAATGACGGATGATCGGATTACACAGCCAGAAAAAACAGTTGCATTTTTTAAACAAAGCATTTTTTATTATAGAGAATTTGTAGAAGATGCCACTCACAAGTATAAAATTAATGAAAATATGATTCAAAAAGAAATAGGGGAGGATGAAACATGGCTACCGTGGTAAAAAGCTTTGCAATACAGGGAGTAGATGGCTATACAGTAGACATTGAGTCGAAAGTGCTTGATGGACAGCCAATGATATCCATCATCGGAATGGGAGATGTGGCTGTTAAAGAAGCAGGAGATCGTATTCAGTCAGCGATTGACGAGAGCGGTTATGTATTTCCAAAAAAGCGCGTGATTATCAGTCTGGCACCTGGTGACAAGAAAAAAAGAGGTTCTCATTTTGACTTAGCAATGGCTATTGGTGTTTTGCAGGAAGGGGAAAATATTGCAGCAAAAGAATTGAATCAGTATGGTTTTATCGGAGAACTGTCATTAGATGGAAGTCTTCGCGCATGTTGTGGAATCTTGCCGATGATATTAGCAGCAAAGAAGAATGGGATCAAGAAGGTGATTATCCCTCAGGCAAATATCGGGGAGGCGAAGCTTGTTCATGGAATTGAAACGTTAGGGTTTACTGATTTGACGGAAGTGATCAGATATCTTGAAGGAAAACAGGCTTTTTTGGAAAAGCCAGAGATTATTGTCGAAGATTCTCTTTTTGCGGAGCGTACATTAGATTTTTCAGATGTAAAAGGTCAGGAAGATGTAATTGAAGCTGCTTTATTAGCAGCAGCTGGCGGTCACAATATGCTGATGATCGGTGAACCAGGTTGTGGAAAAACAATGATTGCACAGCGAATATCAACGATTCTCCCAGAAATGTCTGAGGAAGAATGCCTGGAGGTAACGAAGATTTACAGTATATCAGGATTATTGTCAAATGGCCATTCGCTAGTCAAAAACAGACCATTTCGTGCACCACATCATAATGCATCATTAAATGCATTAATCGGGGGCGGAGTAAATGCAATGCCGGGAGAGGTTTCGCTTGCCCATAATGGTGTTTTGTTTCTTGATGAGCTGGCAGAGTTTTCCAGAAAAACATTGGATGCACTTCGTCAGCCTGTTGAAGATAAGAAAGTATCTGTTGCCAGAGTAAACGGCGCACATACATATCCTGCTAATTTTATGTTTGTAACAGCAATGAATCCATGTCCATGTGGATATTATCCAAGCTCAAAGTGTCGATGTACTGATTATGAGATTATTAAATATCGCGGTAAAATTTCAGGTCCGATTATGGATCGTATTGACATTCAAAAAGAGGTACATCCTGTCAATTTTTTTGAGATGGAAAATAAGACAATGTCATATTCTTCTTTGGAACTTCGAAAAAGGGTAGAGGCAGCAAGAAAGATTCAGCAGGAGCGCTATTCTTTGGAGGAGGGAATCAACTGTAATGCACAGATGACAACGTCTCTTATAAAAAAATATTGCGAGATGGAGGCAGATTCGCTAGATTTGTTAAAGGAAACAAGTGAAAAGTATGGATATAGCGCGCGAGTGATCCATAAGCTTCTAAGACTGGCAAGAACAAGTGCCGATTTGGATGGAGCAGAGAAGATTCGTTTTCAGGATACGAAGAAGGTGATTTCGTGTCGTGATCTGGACGAAAGCAATAGCAAGATGATGGTGGTGAAATAGTGGAGGAAAAAGACTTTATAAAATATTGGATTTGGCTTACACAGATTCCTTATGTGGGTTCAGTTATGGAAGGACGTTTACTTGCAAAGTTTAAAAGTCCGCAGGATATATATGATGCGGATGAAAAATGTTTGAGGGAAATTTCGGGTATCACAAAGAGGCAGATTGTTAGTATTTTACAAGCACGCTCATTTGACCGGGTAGAAAAAATTTTGGAAGATTGTGAGAAAAAGAAAATTTATGTTCTCACAAAAGCCGATATCAGGTATCCAAAGAAAGCAAAGCAGGTAAAGGATGCACCATCTGTCTTATATTACCAGGGGTCATTTACCTCAGAAGAAGGTATTTTAAAGCCCACGGTTGGAATTGTTGGTGCAAGGCGATGCACACAGGAAGCAAAGCAATGTTGCATTGAATTGACAAGACAATGCATAAAAGAGCAGGAAATTGTGATCAGCGGTATGGCAAAAGGAATTGATGCATGTGCTGGAACAGTCTGTGTTAATTCTGGTTCATATACAGTTGCTATTGTAGGGAATGGGCTTGATATTTGTTATCCAGCAGAGCATGAGCGTCTGATGGAGAGAATACGTGAAACGGGATTACTGCTGTCAGAGTATCCACCGGGAACAGAGCCGTCCAATTATACATTTCCGCAGCGAAATAGACTAATTGCTTCATGGTCAGACAGATTAATCGTGATAGCAGCAGGCAGAGGCAGTGGCGCGATGATAACAGCAAATTGTGCTGATAAATATGGGAGAAAGGTGAGCTTTTATTAGCTTAGTTCGATGAGCCAGTAGAGATCGATAGGTGTGGTAGCTGTTTTATTATGTTTCTAAAATTGGAAAATAATTTGATGCCAGGTGTATAATATGCTATACTGAGAAAAAGGGGAGCCAGTGAGGACAGGTGTGGTGGCTGTTTTATTGTGCTCCGGCTTAATTACTGTCCCCTTGGCTTAGCCAGAAAAGGCCATTGTGTGCTAGCTCATAGTTAAGTCAGCCTCTAGGCAAAGTCTAATTAATAAATGGAATATGGAGTAGAATTTAAGAAAGGAACGTGTTTTATATGCACCACAAGTTAGATATTCACCCAATCCCAGAAGAAGTACTCTATGTCAATGATCTGTTATTGGCAGGAAAAGTACCATATGAAACAAAAGATGACATGGAGAAAGCAGTCACTGGAAAGAAAAAGTCTGAAGGCGGTATTCTGCCAGATGACAATGTAAGAATTTATGTGCCGATGGATTTGAATGCCGAAGGCATTATGTGGCGGCTTTACGCTCTTTACGGCTCACTCGGCTATCCGACTGAAAGTAATGAATCTGCCTATTATTCTGGCGTAAGAAAAATAATTACTCAGCTGGAAATCTATGACCAAGTGTGTGGGGCAAGAAAAGAAGAAGAGAGCGTTAAGAAAGCAAATGGTGGCGTGAGACACAGCCGGGAGGGAATTGAACTGGCAGGAAAGATCGTCAAGTATCTGGAGGAAAACGAGGGAACTGCCGAGTGCTTTCCGTATGATGAGGTCGAGAAGCTGAGAGAAATGTTTTGGCTCTGAAGAGCCAGAAGAACACTCGGCAATGCCATTTGGCTAGATGTTCGAGAAAATGTTCGATTTGGGTCATCCAGTGCCAGCCCCCTGGTACTATAGAATAACTATTCTGAGGAAGGTGGAACAACATGTATCTATCAAAGATTTCAATTAAAGATTTTAGGATGTTTTCTGATGTGGTAGAAGTCTCTTTTTCAAAGGGATTGAATTTGTTAGTCGGTGAGAATGGCTCTGGAAAGAGCTCGGTGGTAGATGCTATCCGCGCTTTATTGGGAGAAAATGAATTTTCAAGAAGAGGAATCATAGAAGAAGATTTTTATTCTGTGTTTTGCGAATCCCAGAAGAAGTCTTCAGAAAGTCTTTTTATCTCAGGTGTATTTTCAAATTTGACGGAGGCACAGAAAGTTGAGTACTTGTCTTGGTTGGACGAAGACTTTAATGCTAAGCTTAGTTTTGAAGTTCAGCGGACACTTAACAGAAGAAACAATTATAAACAAAAAAGATGGGGTGGGAATTCTTCTAATTCTTTCTTTGATATTGAACCGTTGAATGATATTCAATGTGTGTATTTGCCAGCTTTAAGGGATGCAGAGCGCAGTTTAAGAACTGGTCGAGGCTCGCGCTTGGCACGATTTATAGCTAATTTATCTGCAGATGATCTCAAGTCAAATAGAGAAAAAGATGAATTGATGCCTCTGGAGGAAGATCTTAAAGAGTTTAATGAAAAAGCTGCAAATGAGTCGGAAATCAAAAATGCGACAGAATTGATTAATTCTAGTATTATGAGTGCTGTAGGGAATATATATGGGCAGAAAACTCAAATACGATTTAACATATTGTCGTATGAGAGAATCATAGAGTCTTTACAATTATTGTTTTCTGATGATCTTAGCAGTAATTTAAACATATTTCGGAGTTTATCAGAGAATAGTTTGGGCTACAACAATCTCATTTATATAGCTACGATTTTGGCTGAGTTTGAGGGAATGAAGGATAGATACACAACACCGAGAATTCTGCTAATTGAGGAATTGGAGGCACATCTTCATCCACAACTTCAGATTAAGTTATTACAGTATTTACAAAAACAGGCTACAGAATTTGATATTCAGGTGATTATCACAACTCACTCTTCATTGTTGGCTGCAAGTGTACCTTTTGAAAGCATTATTGCTTTATATAAAACAGAAGAAGGCATTTCTATTACACCGCTTATTGAATGTGGCGTAGATAAATCGGCTTCAGGCTTTCTTAATCGGTGGCTGGATGCAACGAAGACGGCTTTGTTTTTCTCTAAGGGCAATATCTTTGTTGAGGGGATAGCAGAAGCTATTCTGATTCCTGAATTGGCAAAAGTATATCTAAGAAATCAAAATGAAGATGGCCTGACAAAAGTAACATCGCTTGAGGAAGCTGGTATTTCTGTTATAAATATGAATGGGATATATTTTCAATATTTTATGCAGCTCTATAACGGATATAGCGTTATTATACCTAATCAAAAAGATAGAGAGACAGAGAAAGATTATAAGGAACGGGTCAACACCTTAATACATAAAGATGTTTTAAGTAGTGGTGAATTTGTTGCTACAAAGAAAATTGAAGCAAGATGTGTGGCTATTACAGATAATGATCCAGAAACAGATGTTTATCCGTCGAAAGATGACCATACAGAAGGCAATAATCCACAGTTATACTATGCAAAACAGATTGAGAATATGACTGAGAACTGCCGCGTGTTCATTAATAGAAAAACATTTGAGTATGATTTAGCATTGGAAAGTCACCATAATGCAAAAATGATGTTGGAGATTCTCATAGAAGAGATTCCTACAGACGGAAGCATTAAAAGGGATATGGAAGATTATATTGCGAAGATAGATGCGGGTGAAACAATTGATGATACAAGAATGGCTGGTTTTATTCTAAAACAAGTTGATTCAAACTATATGGGTAAAGGACGTTTTGCGCAGTTGCTCGCAGAGCGAATCGATTCCGGTTTTGTTGTACCTGAATATATAAACAATGCAATAAGTTTTATTCTAATGTTAGGTGAACGAGCATGAGTGTAGAAGTTCTGAGAAAACTTTTATGTCAAAAACCGGACGATGTAACAAATTTTATGGAATGTGATGGAAAACTGTGCGGCAAGTGTCAACATGATGGGTATTGTAATATTTTACATTTGAGCGAAAAACAGCATGCATATATAGATGTTGATATACGTTCTAGTATTTATTTGAAAGCGTGTCCAGGGAGCGGCAAAACAGAAGTACTTGGTGTAAAATGTGCAGTTGAATTTGAACGTTGGTCTGCGGCCACTTCAGGCATTGCGGTATTGACATTTACTAATTCAGCAGAAGATGAAATGAAAAGCAGAATTTCGTCGTACTCTTCTAAAAGTGCTAGTTATCCACATTATATAGGAACATTTACTAGCTGGTTACATGGGTACATTGCGAATCCATTTTTATATAAGATTGCACATAATGGATGTGATGGGAAAGAGGATACAAGCCTTCGGATAGTAGATTCTGACTGTGGTAGTGAGTTTTTAAACGCGTTTAAAACAAAATATAGCTATGGGCAGCAATTACATAATATTCCGGGAAATGCTTATTATTGGAATATTAAAGCACAAAAATTCATATTTAGTGGAAATGATAGAGGGGCTGTTTCTGAATTTGACAGCGCATACTCATCAAGAAATTATATGAAAGACGATTTGTGTAAAACAAAGGAAAAATTATGGAAGTCTGGCTTCTTTACATACGAAGATGTTGATCATTTAGCGTATAGACTTCTTCTAATTAATTCTGATATAGCTGATTTGGTTTCCAAACGTTTTCCTGTGGTTATAGTTGATGAATGTCAGGATTTGTCGTATGCTCAGTTGCAAATCCTACAAATTCTTCATCAACATGGGACTGCTATCCATCTGATCGGGGACTTGAATCAGGCAATTTACGAATTCAGGCAGATAGACATAAATGATACGTTAGAGTTTATCAGTAATAATGGTCTTTCGGAAATGATTCTTGATGAGAATTATAGAAGTAATCAGAAGATTGTAGATGCTTCCGTAAAAATTATTCAAAGTCAATCTCCGATAGTAGGAAAGCGAGAGTTAATTGTTTCAAGACCACTTATTGCTATTCTCTATAAGAAAAACCAAGTACAGAAATTGATTAATTGCTATTCAAATATTTTAAATGAAGAAGGTTTGTTGATGAATGAAAGCAGGATTATCGTTAGAAATAATTCTGTAAAAAATAAGATACTTGGAAAAAAGGTAACAACTGGAACAATAAATACGATTGAAGATTTTGCACATTTTGTTTATCTCAGAAAATATAACAGTTTAGAATGTTTTCGAGGAAGTACAAGAGTGTTAGCAAGAGCAATTCAAAGAGCGTTCTTTGTAAACGAAGTTCACGGTAATTCCAATAATCTCTATAAGCCTGAAAGATTGGAGTCTGCAGAATGGAATGCAATCATTGTTTCTGTGCAGAAAAAATTAATAGCGGATAGTGCTGTAACTGATTTAAATAAGACATGGTCAGCTTGGAAAAAGACATTGGCTAGTTGTTTGGGAAATATTGACATAATACCATCGCATACAATAGAACTAAAATCAATTCGTCGTGGAATGAAAGATGAAAAAGTTATAGATACTTGGACTAAAACAACTGAAAAAGTTACAGATGAGCTAATGAATGGTCTTGAAAGAATGAATAATATCTACATCATGGCACATTCAGGAGCCAGAGGTTCTAAGAACCAGATAAGACAGTTAGCAGGTATGCGTGGTCTGATGGCCAATGCATCTGGTAAAACAGTTGAAATCCCAGT
>OJRX01003311.1_pt1 | contig 11091 bp, 9 predicted proteins | sample 1599301 | NCBI WGS metagenome assembly OJRX01 (sample SAMN04168656, study PRJEB22393) | human gut metagenome | biome: human gut microbiome; feature: stool | host: Homo sapiens | collected 2014-03-17 | reverse complement strand
CGAGCAGCAAGTCCCACTCAAACGGTTCATCCGTCAGATCAAACAGGTCGTCGTCATCAAACATGACAGCCTCCCCTAGCGGCTAGCGGGCATCCGCCACATAAAGGCCAACGCGCACCTGATGCCAGGGGCTGCGCTCGGGCGCAACCTGCTGCACGCGGGCTTCAAACACATCTTCGTGCCCGTAATACATCATCACGGACAGCGGGCCAACCTCGTTTCCCGGAACATAGCCGAGCTTGATCTTGCCGAAATAGATCGCGACCGCCTCGGAATCGTGGGGATTATCGCGCTCGGCACACAGTGTCAGTTTATCGCCCGCTTTCAGATCGCCCAGAACCAATGCGCCGTCGGCATACTGAAATCCAGCGATGTGAAACGATAAAAGAACACGTGAAGGCTCGTACATGGCAGCTCCTCTAACGGCCGGAATAACCGGCACTTAACCTTATTGAGAAGTCTACGAACTCGTGCGGACACAAATAGACCAACCCGGGTCTTTTCGACCATTTGTCGCAACGCTTGCATGCCAGAGCGCTTGCAGATAAGATAGGAGCACGGATGGCACCCGTGGCAGCGGGTCTTGCCAACTCCGATACACGTTTACATCGTGAGAAGTGGCCGTCTTCGCTTACGCGGGGGCGGCTATTTCGTTCGGCCGATAAACAGGCCGAGTTCTATAGCCGCGATTAACAACGCCAATAACGAAATAACATCGCTTACGCTCATACCAATTCCCTTCTAAAGGGAGTTGGCCCATCCGTACCCCATGGCAGTAGTCTAACGCAAATTGCGGGTAATAGGAACACTTGTTCGTATTACCCGCTCCTATTTCCTAGTGCACAAACATGCGCACGAATTTGTGCTTCCAGCTTGCGTAGGGCGCATAGCGGAATGGCACGTCCAGCCAGGTTGCCTTGTTCACGATGCTCTTCTTGTGGCTAAACGTATCGAAGCTCTCGCGGCCATGGTACTGCCCCATGCCGCTCGCGCCCATGCCGCCAAAGCCCATATGGCTCGTAGCCAAATGCATGATGGTGTCGTTAACGCAGCCGCCGCCAAAGGGCACATAGCGCACAAAGCGCTGTTGCACCGCTCGGTCCTGGCTAAAGATATACAGGGCCAGCGGCGTCGGACGATCCGTGATAAACGTCTCGACCTCATCCAGACTCTCGAACGTCAGCACCGGCAAGATGGGACCGAAGATCTCCTCTTGCATTACGGCATCCTCGGGCGTCACGCCGTCCAAGATCGTCGGTTCAATCTTGAGCGAGGTCTCGCGCGCCGCACCTCCCAGCACAACCTTGTCGGGGTCGATCAACCCGCGCACGCGCGCGAAATGCTTGGCGTTGACGATATGGCCGTAGTCCTCGTTGTCGAGCGGGTGCTCGCCAAACATGCGGTGGACTTCCTCCTTGATGAGGTCCAACAGCTCGTCGTGCACGCGCGCGTCAACCAGCAGATAGTCGGGCGCCACACAGGTCTGGCCCACGTTGAGCCACTTACCAAAGGCGATACGCCGCGCCGCGACCTTCAAATTTGCGGAGGCATCCACAATGCAGGGACTCTTGCCGCCCAGCTCAAGCGTCACGGGTGTGAGGTTTTTGCTCGCGTGTTCCATGACAAGCTTGCCGACCGGAACGCTGCCGGTAAAGAAGATCTTGTCCCAGCACTCATCGAGCAGCGCCTCGTTCTCGGCACGTCCGCCCTCGACGACCGTCACCAGGCGCGGATCAAACGCTTCCTCGCAGATCTGTCTGAGCACCGCACTCGAAGCCGGCGCATAGGCGCTCGGCTTGATGACCACTGTATTACCCGCAGCGAGCGCGCCGGCGAGCGGCTCGAGCGTCAACAAAAACGGGTAGTTCCAAGGCGCCATAATCAGCGTCACGCCATAGGGAACCGGCTGCGTCCTGCACACGCTAATAGCGTTGGCAAGGTCGCACGGGCGCAGGCGTGCGCGACTCCATCGGGCCACATGCGCAATCTGATGGCGAATCTCGGAAAGTGACGTGCCGATCTCGCACATATACGCCTCGTCATGAGACTTGCCCAAATCGGTCTTGAGCGCATGGGCGATATCGTCCTCGTGCGCCCGCACCGCATCGCGCAGGCGCACGAGCGCGCGGCGGCGAGCATCGACATCGAACGTGGCATGCGTCTTAAAATAGGCGCGCTGACTGCTAACGATGCATGCGATTTCCTCGGTGTTCATGGGCCCTCCTAGTTCTCGTCCTCAAACATACCACCCGCGACGACCTCGTACATATGCTCGAGTTCCAAACGGTCCATTAAAAGCGGGACAGGATACAGCGGATTGGCCTCGGCGTCGGCATGGGCCGCCATTTGCGGAATATCGGAGCGGCGAATACCCGAGACATATTTAGGAATTCCCAAGACCTCGTTCATGCGGTCGACCCAGTCGATAAAGGCCTCTGCGGCAAGACTGTCCTGCGCGGTAGCCGGCGCAATACCCGCCATGCGAGCAAGATCGGCAAGCTTGGGAGCGGCGGTGTCGCCATAGGCGCGAAGCATGTGCGGCAGGATGATCGCGTTGGCCAAACCGTGCGGAATTCCGTATCGGCCGCCCAGACTGTGCGCGATGGCATGCACATATCCGACATAGGAGCGGGTAAACGCAACGCCCGCCTTATACGCAGCCGAAAGCATATTGCGACGTGCACGCATGTTGTCGCCATGCTCATAGGCCTCGAGCAAATTATCATGGATGAGCTGAACCGCCTGGCGCGCCATCTTGCGCGTGTAAGGCGTGGTGCTGCGGCCGATAAAGGCCTCGACGGCATGCGTCAGGGCATCCATGCCCGTCTGTCCCGTAATGGCAGCAGGCAGGCCACGCGTAAACTCGGGATCGTGCACCGCAAAGCGCGGGATGAGCACAAAGTCGTTGATGGGGTACTTATAGTGCGTCTCGTCGTCGGTGATAACCGCCGCGAGCGTGACTTCGCTTCCCGTTCCGGCGGTAGTGGGAACCGCGATAAGCAGCGGCAGGAGACGGTGGACGCGCAGCAGGCCGCGCATCTTGTTGATGGGCTTGTTTGGCTGCGCAATGCGCGCGCCCACGCCCTTGGCGCAGTCCATGGCCGAACCGCCACCAAAGCCGATAATGGCCCGGCAGTCGTTCTCGCGATACAGCGCCGCCGCTTCCTCTACATTCGAGACCGTGGGGTTCGCACGCGTTTCGGCATAGACCGTAACGCCAATTCCCTTTGCCGCAAGTGCGCTCTCGAGTGATGCCGTGAGTCCCAAACGGGCAATGCCGGGGTCCGTCACAATGAGAACGTGCTTGATCGAGCGCTTTTGAAGTACCGCGGGTACATCCTCGGCATGCTCCAAAATGCGCGGCTCGGTATAGGGCAGGATCGGCAATGCGATGCGAAAAACCGTCTGATATGTTCGGCACCAGGCACGACGGGCTAGATGCATAAAGGAAACTCCTTCATTTGTTGATGGGTCAACATTTGCTCGACCGATTGTACTCATCGAGGAGCGCAGGCAACCTGCCAAACGTCAATCAATCAACATCTTCATATTGTTCGGAGCCGCTTGGCGTCATCCGGTGTTAGTCTTTCAGGGTCCATTGGATTCACGTCCGCCGCAAAGGAGGCGCAAAGGTGCATGACATCTGGAACCCCTGGCATGGCTGCACGCGCGTCAGCGAGGGATGCGACAACTGCTACATGTATTACATGGACGGACGACGAGGTATCGATCCCTCCGTGATTAGCAAAAGCAAGTCGGGCTTTACCTATCCCCTCCAACGCCGCCGAGACGGCAGCTACAAAGTTCGCGCCGGCGAGCTTATCCGCATCTGCATGACGAGCGATTTCTTGTTGCCCGAGGCCGATCCCTGGCGACCAGAAGTATGGGATATCATTCGCCAGAGGCCCGACGTAAAGTTTTTCATTCTGACCAAACGTCCCGAGCGTTTTTGCGACTGTCTGCCCGGCGACTGGGGCGATGGCTGGCGAAACGTCATGCTTAACGTAACCTGCGAAAACCAGCGCAGGGCAAATGAGCGGATTCCCCTCCTGCTCGCCACGCCCGCAGCACACCGCGGCATCATGTGCGCGCCGTTTATCGGAAGCGTGTCGGTCGAAAAAGCCGCCCCCGGTAGCCTTGGAAAGCCCGATGGGATCGAACAGGTCATCGCGGGCGGAGAAAACTACGCGGGAGCACGCCCCTGCCATTACGAATGGGTGCGCCAGTTGCATGCTGAATGCGTGGCGGCAAATGCGACGTTCGCTTTCATCGAAACCGGAAGCACCTTCGTTAAGGACGGGCGAACATATCGCCTTCGCGGCAAAAACCTGCAAAGCGAGCAGGCTTGGAAATCAGGCCTCCAACACCGCGGCCGCCAAATCGAATGGGACCTAAGGGATCCGCTCGGCTTGGAAATCCCCAGCTCGGAGCTTTGGGACCCACCGTATTTTAAGTGGTGCGAAACCTGCGGAAGCAAGTTCATCTGCAACGGCTGCGTCCGCTGTGGACTATGTGGTCGCTGTTAGACGGCAGCGTCTAAATTGTTTTATTAAAAATCATTCCTAATAGGCTTCACATTCAGTCTCATTTATGGATAATAGAACTCGTCAAGACGCGCGTCCGGAGAGGGCCCTTACGGGACCGGATAAGCGCCCCATCGCCATCGATCGAAAGGATCGAATCATGAAGTTTGTTTGCCCCGTTTGCGGTTATGTGGAAGAGTTCGACGGCGACCAGCTGCCCGAGGACTTCAAGTGCCCCCAGTGCGGCGTCCCCGGTTCTCGTTTCCTGAAGCAGGAGGAGGGCCAGCTCGAGTGGGCTGCCGAGCACGTCGTGGGCGTCGCCAAGATGGAGGGCGTCTCCGAGGATATCGTTGCCGACCTGCGCGCCAACTTTGAGGGCGAGTGCTCCGAGGTCGGTATGTACCTGGCCATGGCTCGCGTTGCTCATCGCGAGGGCTATCCCGAGATCGGCCTGTACTGGGAGAAGGCTGCCTACGAGGAGGCCGAGCATGCCGCCAAGTTCGCTGAGCTGCTGGGCGAGGTCGTGACCGACTCCACCAAGAAGAACCTCGAGATGCGCGTTGAGGCCGAGAACGGCGCCACCGCCGGCAAGACCGATCTCGCCAAGCGCGCCAAGGCCGCTGGTCTCGATGCCATCCACGACACCGTGCACGAGATGGCTCGCGACGAGGCTCGCCACGGCAAGGCTTTCGCCGGTCTGCTCAAGCGCTACTTCGGCTAAGCCAACCGCCTGAGACATAACCTCTAGTTCGATGGGGCCCGGACCGTATTGGTTCGGGCCTTTTTCGTGGGCTTATTGCAGCTGTTCTTGAAGAACGATGAGCGAATGAGGGCTCAGGTCGTCGTATTGAATGAGGACGCGAGATGAAGTGTTCTTAGTCGATGCCCGATCACCCGTCCACAGGCAATCGGCGATGTTGACATAGGAAATACGAGCGTCAGCAAGAGCCTTCGCGAAACTCTCCCCCGCCTTGTCCTCGGCCAGGGCAACGGTACAGTAAAGGCCCGCGTCTGCATGCTCGATCGAGACCTCTCCTGCCGGAAATACCTTCCGCACAAGCGCCATCAGGCCATCACGCGCCTCGCGAGCACGAACGCGCACGCGGTTCACATGTCGCTCGTAATCACCCGATTCCAGCAAACGCGCCAAAGCGACCTGGTCAACAGAGCTCACCGACGAGGCGTAGAAACCAAGGTTGCGCCTAAACCGCTCCATTAGCTCATCGGGCAACACCATGTACGCCAAACGCAACGCCGATGAAAGGCTCTTCGAAAACGTATTGGTGTAGATAACCGACTGGGCGGCATCGATCGACGCGAGCGCGGGAATCGGCTTGCCGGCAAGGCGAAACTCACAATCAAAGTCATCTTCGATGAGATACCGACCTGGTCGCTCGGCGGCCCAGCTTAGAAGCGCATAGCGCCGCGCAATGCTCGTCACAAGGCCGGTCGGATACTGATGGGACGGCATCAGGTGAAGGACATCGGTCCCGCTTTTCTGCAGAATGCTCAAGTCCACGCCCTCATCATCCAACGGGATATGTCGAACTTTGCAGCCCATAGCCTGATAGATGCGCGTCAGACGCAAATAGCCCGGGTCCTCAACGGCATACACCTTGTCAGCGCCAAGCAACTGAACCAACATGGTATCGAGCAGCTGGGCGCCTGCACCGATAACAATGTTGTTGGGGTCGACATTCATACCCCTTGTCCCGCGCAGATGGTGAGCAATTGCGCGTCGCAGCCGAGCGGTGCCCTGCGCCGGTGCGGGCGAAAAGATTTCGCGCTCGTCTTCGAATGCCAGCGTCGCCCGTAGCACACTTTGCCAAAGCCGCGCCGCCTCCAAAGCGGAAGGAGAAAGTGCATCGAACAGCTCAACCTGTCCGTTGACATCATGCACGCTGGGGCCCACAGAGACGGCATCTCGGTCGATGCCCTCCGTAGCCAAAGGCAAAACCGGTGCATCCGGAAGCTTGCAAGCGTAGTAGCCACGCCGCGGCTTTGAGCAAATATAGCCCTCGGCAAGTAACTGGCTATATGCATTCTCGATGGTAATGACACTGATTCCCAGATGACTGGCAAAGGCACGCTTAGACGGAAGATGCTCCCCCGCCGCAATACGTCCAGCAACAATATCATCTCGAATTTGCTGGTAAACATACTCATAGAGCGATGCCTCACCGCGTTTTTCCAAATTGTAGTCAAGCATGAGTTTGCCACCTGACCTTATCGGGCTGTTCAATCTGGTATTAAGCTGACCTTATTATTATCTCGAAAACTGAGTATTTTGCCATACCCAGCTCCCCGATAGGATGTTCCGTCAAGCAATGCACATGCCAACCAAGGGAGCAACCATGGCAGAACAGACCAGCAAGGCCGATCGCGTCAAACTCAATCGCGAACTCGCGCAGATGCTCAAGGGCGGCGTCATCATGGACGTCACCACGCCCGAGCAGGCACGCATCGCCGAGGAGGCGGGCGCCTGCGCCGTCATGGCACTCGAGCGCATTCCGGCCGACATCCGCGCCGCAGGCGGCGTCTCGCGCATGAGCGACCCCAAGATGATCAAGGGCATCCAGGAGGCCGTCTCCATCCCTGTTATGGCCAAGTGCCGCATCGGTCACATTGTCGAGGCGCAGGTCCTGCAGGCCATCGAGATCGATTACATCGACGAGTCCGAGGTTCTCTCCCCTGCCGATGACGTCTATCACATCGACAAGACCCAGTTTGACGTCCCGTTTGTCTGCGGCGCCCGCGATCTGGGCGAGGCGCTGCGCCGTGTTGCCGAGGGCGCCACGATGATTCGCACCAAGGGCGAGCCGGGCACGGGCGACGTCGTTCAGGCCGTACGCCACATGCGCAAGATCCAAAAGCAGATCAGCGACGTTGTCGCCCTGCGCGACGATGAGCTCTTTGAGGCAGCCAAGCAACTGCAGGTTCCGGTCGAGCTGGTGCGCGAGGTCCATGCCACGGGAAAGCTTCCCGTCGTGAACTTTGCCGCCGGCGGCGTAGCGACCCCCGCCGACGCCGCGCTGATGATGCAGCTGGGCGCCGAAGGCGTCTTTGTCGGCTCGGGCATCTTTAAGAGCGGCGACCCCGCCAAGCGCGCTGCCGCCATCGTCAAGGCCGTGGCAAACTTCACCGATGCCAAACTCATCGCCGAGCTTTCGGAGGACCTGGGCGAGGCCATGGTGGGCATCAACGCCGACGAGATCGAGATTATCATGGAGGAGCGCGGGCGCTAGTCCAGCAGAAGGGATCGCACATGAGCGATTATGCAGACCAAACGGTCGCCGTGCTGGCGGTCCAAGGCGCTTTTGCCGAGCACGAGGCAAGACTATCCGAGCTGGGCGCACGTTGTATTGAGCTGAGGCAGGCGGCCGATTTGCAGCAGAACTTTGATCGCCTGGTCCTCCCTGGCGGCGAGTCCACCGTTCAAGGCAAGCTACTTGCCGAACTCGATATGCTCGAGGGGCTTCGCACCCGCATTGTTGAAGGCATGCCTGTATTGGGAACTTGCGCCGGCTTGATTCTGCTGGCGCACGACCTTGCCGCCCACGACGATAAGGGAACGCCGCGCCTGGCAACCATGGATGTGCTCGTTGAGCGCAATGCCTATGGCAGACAACTCGGCAGCTTTCGCACCAAGGGGCAGGTAGGCGGTATCGACGGTGAGGTGCCGCTGACGTTTATCCGCGCGCCCCGCATCGTCGAAGTGCACGGCGACGCCAAGGCCTTAGCGAAAGTCGACGGCCGTATCGTCGCCGCCCGCCAAAGCAACCAGCTCGGCGTAACCTTCCACCCCGAGCTCGACGACGATACCCGCCTCCACGAACTCTTCCTTCAGATGTAGGAAGAGCAGAAACGAGCGTGGATTTTCGGACACATAACAAATGAGAGTGGATAATCTCCCACTCTGAGCTTGAATGCAGGCTCAAACCGGGAGATTATCCACTCTCATCCTATGCAGTCGTTAGGGACGTTCTTAAACGACTAGTCAAACAAGAACGTCCCCAATGACTAGTCGTTTAAGAACGTCCCCAATGACTACCCCGATGCTTTGGCACCGACAGCGAAAACCCGCCAGAGCGAGGGAGGCCCTTTTGGGGCGAGATGACGCCATAGGTTGAGCATAAGTCAGCGAGCGGGTCGCATTTGAGGCAAGGTGACGTGAAACGAAAGGGCGCTGACCTTCTGGTCGCGCCCTTGAAGTTGAACGTCAGATTGTCCAAATGCGGCCCGCGCAGCGTCGGCCGGTCCGCCGTTCGGCAGAACGGCGGAACCTGAGATGCAGCGTCGAGCCGTTACGCGGTTCGTAGAACCGCGTAACTAACAAATGAGCATTGCGTCGCCAAAGCTGAAGAAGCGGTAGCGCTCCTCGATGGCGGCGGCGTAGGCATCCATGATCTGGTCGCGGGAGGCAAGCGCGCTCACGAGCATCATGAGCGTAGAGCGCGGCACGTGGAAGTTCGTGATCAGCGCGTCGACCACGTGATAGGTCGAGCCAGGCATGAGGTAGAGCTGCGTCGTCGCGTTCTCGCGCACCACGATGTCACCGCGGCCGAGCGTGTCGGCGCCGTCCTCACGGCCCTCAAAATAGCGCGCAGTCACGGCCGGATCGGACACCGGCGCGTCCGCGTCAAACGCGCTCTCAAGCGAGCGCACCGCGGTGGTGCCGACGGCGATCACGCGATGCCCCTCGGCCTTAGCCTTATGCACGGCGTCAACCACCTCCTGCGATACGTGGTAGCGCTCGGTGTGCATCACGTGCTGTGTGGGGTCGTCCTCCTCCACCAAACGGAAGGTATCGATGCCGACCTCGAGCTCGACAGCGGCAAACTTCGCGCCCTTGGCCTCGATAGCCGCCATGAGCTCGGGCGTGAAGTGCAGACCCGCCGTAGGAGCGGCAGCCGAGTGCTCCTCCTTCATGGCGTAGACGGTCTGGTACTTCTCGGGGTCGCCCTCGTAGTCGGTAATGTAGGGCGGCAGCGGCACGTGGCCGGCAGCATGGATGGCCTCGTCGAGCGTGCGCGGCTCGCCGGCGGCATTGCAACCGGCCGGCTCAAAGCGCACCAGGCGGCCGCCGCGGCTATCGGTGACAAAGTCGATGACCTCGGCCGTCAGCACCACGGGCGCGCCCTCGGGCGCATGGGCACCGCCCGCACGATACTCAATCTGAGCACCGGGCTTCAGGCGCTTACCCGGCTTGACCAGGCACTCCCAAACGTGACCCAGCGGGTCAACGTCCTCGCGGCGCTTGAGCAGCAGCGTCTCGACCACGCCGCCCGAGCCGACCTTGCGACCGATCAGGCGGGCCGGCATCACGCGCGTCTTGTTGATGACGAGCACGTCGCCCGGCTCGATATAGTCGATGATGTCGCGGAAGATGCGGTGCTCAACGGTACCGCCGTGCTCCAACGGCGTTCCCGCCTGGGAGCCCTTGCGATCCACCACCAGCAGGCGGCAGGAGTCGCGCGGCTCGGCAGGAGCCTGGGCGATCAGTTCCTCAGGAAGGTTGTAGTCAAAATCATCGGTACGCATAGACACGTCGGATACTCCTTATATTGCTAAAGTCCGCTCTACATCCTAGCAGGCTGACGTCCCAAATGAACTACTTTTTGGCGGCTTTGCGCTCGTCGCGGATGCGAGCGCGGTCCATGGCCGCCTCGACAGCCGAGAAGCGGCAGCCGCAGTAGTTCTGCCGATACATGCCAAGCTCGCGCGAACGACGCGTGGCCTCGGGATAATACGGACGAAAATCGCGAATGACCGGGGTGAGCCCATGCGCCGCCGCCAAGCGCTCAAGCACGTCATTGCAGGTATCGAACAGCTGGTACGGCGAGACGGCGAGCGTCGTACCCACATATTCGAACCCGCGCTCCTGGGCCACGCGGCACGCCTCGGCCAAGCGCAAGGCATAGCACGCGCGACAGCGACGGGGCCGATCGGCACCCAGCGGTGCCACGCCGGTCTCCCAGCGATCGCGGTCCTCCCCTGCCTCGATGAGCTCGATGTCGCCATCGGCACACCACCGGCGCAGCTCGTCCAAGCGACGCTGCCATTCATCGCGCGGTTGAATATTGGGGTTGGTCCAGCAAATCGTGGGCTCAAACCCTTCCTCGCGCAGCAGGCGAACCGGCTCCAGCGAGCACGGCGCGCAGCAAGCATGCAGCAGCAACGGCTTCATCAACATCCCCGTCCCAGAAAAATCATCCCAAAAAGACTACCTTGCGAAAAAGCGCACGCCAAAGGATGTGTCCTCGCAGGCGGCAATGCGACGGTCGCGCAAAATGGTCCGCACGTAATACCAGTCGCCTACACAGCCCGACAAATGCAAGCCGGCAGCCAGATAGCACAGCAGCGAATAGCCCGAAAACGCAAACCCCAGGGCAAGCGTTGTCGTCACAACAACCGTCGGCGCCAGGCAAATCGCCATATACCGCCGGCGCGAATACACAATCCCCTCGGCGCAGGCATAGATCATCGCCGTCTCGCGATTCGCCCCAAAGGTCACCTTCGCGCCCGCAGGCGCCAGCAGCTTAAAAAACACGCCGTGCACCAGCTCGTG
>OJRX01003294.1_pt1 | contig 11131 bp, 10 predicted proteins | sample 1599301 | NCBI WGS metagenome assembly OJRX01 (sample SAMN04168656, study PRJEB22393) | human gut metagenome | biome: human gut microbiome; feature: stool | host: Homo sapiens | collected 2014-03-17 | reverse complement strand
CCCTTTGCTGTGCTTACGATTCTGGTTTCGCGGCAGCTTTCAGCCTCTCGAAACTCTCATCGCTGATGACGTGCTCGATCCGACAGGCGTCTGCCTCTGCAGTTTTGGGGTCAACACCAGCAGCTATCAGGCGTTCTGTGAAAAAGCGGTGCTTTTCGTAGATCTGCTCCGCCACTTCCCGGCCCACATCAGTCAAGTGCAGGAAATAGTCGCTGTCCATCGTCAGGAAGCCCCCTTCCCGCAGGGTCGCTACCGCATTGCAGACGCTGGGCTTGGACACCTCCAGGTGCCGGGCTACATCCACGGAGCGCACCATGCCCATCTTCTTATGCAGCACCAGAATGGCCTCTAAATAATCTTCACCGGATGCGGTGGTATGTCGTTTTTTCTCCATGTGTTCCTCCCATGCCATTCGTACCAGTAAAGAAAACATATTATCCTTTCTTCCCCAGGCAGAAGGTTATCGTCCCTGTTGAAGTGCTACCAAGTGAGAATACAGACCGCCCTTCGCCATCAGCTCGGCGGGTGTACCCATCTCACTGACCTTGCCATCATCCAGAACAACAATCTTATCAGCATTTGCCACCGTCCTCATGCGATGGGCAATCACCATGACAGTCTTATCCTTCAGCAGCACCGACAAGGCATCCTGCACCAGTGTTTCGCTCTCGGCATCCATAGAGGCAGTCGCTTCGTCAAGCAGAACAATAGGAGCATTTTTCAGCAGAGCGCGGGCAATCGAAATGCGCTGACGCTCGCCACCAGACAGGGCGCTGCCGTTTTCCCCGATATTCGTCTGATACCCTTGGGGCAGGCGCTGGATAAATTCCTCGCATTGGGCAGCTCTGGCCGCAGCCATAACTTCCTCATCGGTGGCATCGCCCCGTCCCAGCCGGATATTCTCCATGACAGTCTCATCAAAGAGCATGACATCCTGGAACACAATGGCATAGTTCTTGAACAGCGTTTCCGGTTCTACCGTTTTGACATCCACGCCGCCCAGGGTAATGGTCCCGGAGTCCGCATCCCAAAAACGGGCCGCCAGTTTAGAGGCGGTGGACTTGCCGCTGCCGGACGGACCTACCAGCGCCGTGACCTCGCCTTGCTTTGCCACAAAGGACACGCCCTTCAAAACCGGCTCCTCATTGTAGGAGAACACTACATTCTTAAACTCAATGTCGTAGCCCTTGTTATTGCAGACATTGGTGCCGGTCTGCTCCGGGGTCGCATCGATCTGCTTCATCCGCTTGACGCTGACAAGGGCAGAGAACACTTCTGCCATCAGCATGAAGCAACTGGTGAAGGGGTCGTAAATGCGTCCGGCAAACAGCAAAAACAGGATGAACATGGGGATGGACAACGAGCCGGCCGTCACCAGAATACCGCCCACCAGCATGACCGCCACAAGGCCAAACCGAAGGATGAATTGAGCCGTGGTAGTAGCGGCACCGGGAGCAATCTCGTTGCGGAAGGAACACTTCACCACATAATCCAGCTTCTTTTCCAGCCCCTCCAGGTATTCTTCTTCACGGGAGCAGGATTTCAGTTCCTGGATGGTATCAAGGTATTCCTGTACGCCGTCATAGGCAGCTCTCTTGGCATCCATGTTGGCGCTCTCGGCATTGGACTGGGCTTTCTTTGCCGCAAAGACCACCAGGGCCGCCACAGGCACCGGCACCACAATACAAAGGCCCATCCGCCAGTCAAACACCAGCAGGCCGATGGCCGTTATAATAAACATGAAAATCGTTCCAAAGAGCTGCGGGATCGCATTGGAAAATACGCGCTCCAGAGCCGTACAGTCCCCCATGATAGTGGTGGTCAGGTCAGAAAGATCGCGCTGGCCAAAGAACGACAGTGGCAGTTTCCGCAGTTTCTCCGCCAGGACAATCCGGCGGTTGGCGCTTTCCTCATACGCCACAGTATAAGTTTTGTTGTACTGGAGCCATTGGGTCAGAAACACAATGATAAACATGACCACTGTGCCGCAAATAAACAAGGCTGCATGATCCCGCATACTGCTTTCCTGCCCGGAAATCACATTCAGCAGTTCCCATATCACCATGACCAGCAGGCTGACCGGGGCAATCAGGCACAGATTGCTGAGGGTAGTGGCCGCAATTCCTTTGTTCAAATCCCTTGATCCCTGATCGCTCAGGGCAAACATCCGTTTCAGCATACTTTCACCTCATTTCCAATGTGCCATTTGGTTGTCTTTGTATAGTTGCTCCACATTTTGGCGTATTCGCCGCCCTGCTTCACCAGCGCGTCATGGGTGCCGCTTTCCACCAATTCACCCTGCTTTATTACCAGAATGAGATCAGCGTCCTGAATGGTGGAGAGCCGGTGTGCAATCATAATGACCGTTTTGCCCTTGACCAGCCCCTCAAAGGCTTTCTGGATCTGCTGCTCGTTCTCGGGGTCAGCGTAGGCTGTCGCCTCATCTAAGACCACAATGGGAGCATCCTTCAAAATAGCGCGGGCAATCGCAATGCGCTGCGTTTCGCCGCCGGAAAGATACACACCTTTACCGCCCACCACGGTGTCGATGCCATCCGGGAACTTCTCCAGAATATCATCACACTGAGCCAGATGCGCCGCCTGCAAGACCTCCTCTCGTGTGGCGGAAGGTCTGCCCGCCCGGATATTTTCCAGAAGGGTGTCCTTGAACAATTTGGGGTCTTGGAATACAAAGGCAACCATCTTCATCAAGTCAGCATGAGGAATTTCCCGAATGTCCACACCGCCGATCTTGACCGCCCCCTGCTGCACATCATAGAAGCGGGGGATCAAGCTGGCCGTTGTACTTTTGCCGGAACCGGAATGCCCGACCAATGCGGTAGTCGTCCCAGCCTTGGCCGTAAAACTCAGATGGGATACCGCCGGATGGTCCGTATTTTCGTATGCGAAGGTCACATTCTCAAAGGACACATCGCAAGTCTTGGGATGTTTGGGTGCAGAAGTCTCCGCCTGCGGTTCGGCAGTCAAGATCATGTCGATGCGGCGCATGGACTCCTCCGCCTGCATTTTGTAGCTGGTCATATACATGATCTTGTTAAGCATAACTGCACAGGCAGGAGAAAAGATCACATAGAACAGAAAACTTTGCATAAAGCCGATCAGGTCGCTGGACACGAACCCGATAATAAGCGCCGTTGGCACCAGCACCAGGAAACTGGAATTGATGACTGAGTTAAACGCCACCATTCCCTTTTTGCAGGACATCGTGTAGGCCAGAGCAAACTTACGGTAGGATTTGATGGCGTCATTAAACTTGGTGATAGATTGCACTGTCTGTCCGAACACCTTGACTACCGAAATGCCCCGGATGTACTCCACCGCCTCATGGTTCATCGTTTCCAGAGAGTCCTGGTAGGTCTGCATGAATTTCATGCTGTCCTTCCCCATGAGGGACCCCTGCAAGAAGAAACCGATGCCAAAGAGCAACAGGAGCGGAATACCTACTCGCCAGTCAAAGACCAGCATCAGCACCAAACTCACAATCATCGTGACCTGCGCTCCCACCAAGTCGGGAAGCTGGTGAGCGATGAAAGTCTCGGTCTGGAAACTGTTGTCGTCGATGATTTTCCGAAGTTTTCCGCTGGGATTGGCGTCAAAGTACCCCATCGGCATCTTCGCCAAATGCTTCAGCGCCGCCATCTTCAGATTTTTCTCCGTGTGAAACGCCACTACATGAGAGCAGAGCAACGCCGAAAAGTAAAGAACCAGACCAATCAGTTCCAATCCCAGGGCAAGCAGGCCCCAGCGGACAAGGCTGTTCGTGTCTAACGGCGTCCCGGCAAATACGCCCACCAAGTCACGCGCTGCAAAGTAAACGCAGAGGAACGGTCCAAGGATAAAGACCGAACTGATGCCGGATAGGATGCGGGAAACAGTGAGCAGCCCACGGTGTTTTCCCGTGAACTCCATCAACCGTTTGATCCCGCCGGATTTTTGTTTCATGGATACAAGACCTCCTTATCAATTCTTTGATTAGTTGTTGCTAACCTCTTGATTTAAGTGTACTTCTTTTGTTTGGCATCGTCTACGACCTATCGGGTATGTTATACTCCAATCAGACCAAGCGAAAGGAGCAGGCCGAATGGATGGGCCTGCTCCTTTTATCAGTTAATTTGAATGGCTTAATTCAGATGGATATTCTGAACGGAAGTAAAGCTGGCATCGGTAGGAAAGGTATAGCTTGCCACTGCATCGCTGTAAATAGCAAGCTGCCGGGTATAAATCAGCGGCGTAGTCAGGCACTGGTCTGCCATAGTGGTCAGGATGGTATTGTAAATTTCCTGGATTCTGGCTTCGTCAGTAGCGGAGTCCAGTTCGTCCACCAGCGCCGCCAGTTCCGGCTGGGACGCACCAATCTGCATGAGGATGGGGTCCATAGAGGTAGACGGGTTGATGTTGGTAATGACCATAGCCGGATCATAGTAGCCGCCCTGGGTCTTGAAGATGGTCAGGCCATAGTCACCGCTCTGGATCATGGCATACCAGTCCATCATTTGTGCGGATTGCGGGGTCAGCTCAATACCGATTTTGCTGGCCTGGTCGCAGATGTAGACAACCATGTTGTCATCAGAGGCGGTGCCGGTTTGATACAGGAAAGCGGCGGACAGTTTTACCCCATCCTTTTCACGGATGCCATCGCCATCGGTATCTACATAGCCGGCCTCATCCAAGATTTGATTGGCGTGATCCAAGTCAAAGCCATACACCGTCTGCTCCACATCGCAGTAGGGCAGGTCACGGGAAAAGAAGGTATCTGCCTTGTCAAACAGGCCACCGTAGATGTTGTCTACTACGGCATCCTTATCAATAGCGGAAGAAATGGCTTCACGAACCACCTGGTCGCCGAAGATCTCACTGCTCAGGTTATAGCCCACATAGTAGGTCTGCAAGGACTTTTCATCGACTTGGGCGCTAAATCCATCCATCTGCTCCATCTGAGCGTAGCTCTCGGCAGAGACATTCTTGATGCCAGAGAGGAAATCCACCTCACCATTCTGCATGGCTAAAATTTTGGCATCGTTGTCGGGGATGTACTTGATAGAGAAGCTATCTACTTCAGGCGCTTCGCCCCAGTAATTGGGATTGCGGACGAAGTTCCATGTCTGCCCGTCATTGTCGCCGGCGTACATATAGGGGCCGGTCCCATAAGTGGCGCTGCGGAAACTCTCCTGCTTGGCAGTCAGATCCTCATTGAACTGCTCGCTGGACACGATGCCGAAGGGGTTGGCAAGGCACAGTTCCCGGAGGGTGTTGTAGTAGGGCTGGGTCAGGTGCAGCTCCACCGTGTACTCATCGGTGGCAACCGCATCCTCAATGATCGTGGACAGGCGGCCATAAGAGCCGTTGTACTGGCCCAGGTTGACCGGAACAGCCAAAATAGACTTTGCCACATCCTCGGCGGTCAGGTCAGAGCCATCAGAGAACTTGACGCCCTGCTTGATCTGGAAGGTATAGGTTTTTCCATCCTCGCTCATGGACCAATCCTCGGCCAGCACGCCCACGACCTCGCCCTTGGAATTGTACTCAAACAGGGTGTCATAGAAGCTGGTGAGATAGTAGGTAATGTCGTAACTGGAGGAGGATACCTCCGGGGTGATAATGGTGTAAAAATACTCAAAGCCCCAGCTCTCCGCCAAGTTCAAATGTACTGCCTGAGCCTCGGCGTTTTCCTGCGGGTTCTGGCTGCTCTCTGTGTTGGTGTCGGTGTTGCCTCCGCAGGCGGCCAGAGATACCGCCATGACCGCCGCCGTGAGCATAGCGGCAATTCGTTTCAGTTTCATTTCAAATCAATCCTTTCTTTCGTTTTATCATTCCAGTCTGTTGAAGTGTTCACTAAACCGCTCGCCTCCAAGAGCATCCTGCTGTATGGATCGTGAAATACAGAATAATCACCGGAGAACGCGGCGCGCTCCACCAGATTAGAATTTCGCATGACAAAAATCTCGTCCGCCACGACCACTGCCAGCTCCATGTCGTGGGTTATGAAAATCAGCGTAAAACCAAGCTGCTGTTGCAGGTCTATAATTTCATCAATGATTTTCTTCCGCAGCGGTAAGTCAAATCCATTGGTGGCCTCGTCGAAGATCAGGCATTGCGGCTCAGCGGCCAATGCCCTGGCGATTGCCACCCGCTTTTGTTCTCCACCGGACAGTTCTGATGGAAGGCGGGTATAGTAGTCCCGTGATAGATTACAAAGCTCCATCAAGTTCCGGCAGTGTTCCCGGCGTTTCTCTTTCTCCATGTGGAAAAAGCAAAGCAACGGTTCCTCTATGGATTTACCCACCGGGATCTTGGGGTCCAGGGCAGATGCGGAGTTCTGCTGAATGATCTGCACCTTCCTGAAATGTTCTTTCCCTGCTCGTTTCCGCCCATAGACAGATGTGCCATCTACGAACACCGAACCGCCGCTTGGCCGCTGTAATCCTGCAATCATCCGCGCCAAGGTTGTTTTGCCCGAACCGGACTCTCCCACGATTGCATACCGGCCGCCATCACTGAAATGGGCGCTCAATGGGGACACAGCAGTAAACAGTCCTTTCCCGCCAAAGCCGTCAGAAAAGGAACAACTGGCCTCTTTCAGTTCAATCAAGACATCTCCCTCCTTTCCAGCCGGCAGGCGTTCAACAGATATTTTGTGTAATCTTCTTTGGGGGCATTTAGTATCCGCTCAGTCGTATCCTGTTCAACGATCTGCCCGCGATCCATCACAAGGATGCGGTCAGACACCGAGGCAGAGCGCAGGTCATGGGTCACGAACAGCACAGACATTCCATCACTACAAAAACTTTTCAGTTCCCGCATCAGCCCGATTCGGTTGCAGGCATCAATGGCGGTGGTCGCTTCATCCGCTACCAAAAGGGCGGGCTGGCACATCAGCGCCGCTGCGATCATCAGCCGCTGGAGCATTCCGCCAGACAGTGTGAAGGGATAACTGTTCAAAATCCGCTGGGTATCCTCCAGCCCCAGACTCTGCAAGATGCTGGCAAATAGACGCTGCATTTCCTGCATCGGCGTTTTTCCATGATGGAGCAAATAGGTCTTTTCCAACTGACGCCCCACTCGAATGGACGGATTAAAGGCGGTCATTGGGTTCTGCATAATCAAGCAGATTTCTTTCCCATAGATAGCCTGCCGCTTTTGTTCCGGCAGGTTGAGCAAATTTTCCCCTTGGAACAGGATTTCGCCATCAGCGCGATAAGCGTTTCCCAGCAGCCCCATAATTGCCTTGCAGATGGTGGTCTTTCCCGCGCCGGAGCTGCCAACGATGGAGAGCATTTCTCCCTGGCCTAACTGAAACGATATATGTTCGGCCACGCTTTTTCCGGAAGTTAAAGAGATATTCAGGTCTTTGACCTCAAGCAACACGAATATCATCCTCCTTCCCAATGGCATCCCGCAGCCCCTCGCCCAGCAGGTTGAAGCCTGCACAGCAGACGATGAGGCAGATGCCCGGATAAATCAGGAGCGCAGGGTTTGAGTAGACACTGTTTCGGGCCTCATTGAGCATCGCCCCCCATTCCGGGGTTCCGGCGATCAGCCCTACACCCAGGAAAGCAAAACTGGACACCGACATGATCGCTGTGGCAATCCCAGTGGTGAAGTACACCACAAACTGCGGGAACACATTTGGGATCAGGTGGCGAAGCACAATGCGAAGGCCAGAGGCACCGGCGATCCGGGCCGCCTCAATGTATTCCTTTCCGCACTCAGTCTTTGCATAGGAGCGTACCATCCGCAGAAACCACGCTAACATAGAAATCCCGATGGCAATAATGACACTTGCCACAGAATTATCCACCGCCGACACCAACGCCATCGCAATGACGATGAGTGGAAAGGCCATAAGGATGTCACAAAGTATCCGCATGACTTCATCCAGCAAGCCGCCTTTATAACTGGAATAGCATCCCACGAACAGCGCGAAGGCGGCCAGTACGATCAGTACCGGAATGGTCAGCCCCATAGAGTACCTTGCTCCATAGAGAAGTCTTGATAGTTCGCAACGGCCCATTTGGTCACAGCCAAGGGGATACTCCGCAGAAGGTGGAGCGTTTTTCAACGCAAGGTCTGTGGCGTTCGGATCATTGGGTGCCAGCAACGGGGCCGCCAGTGCCATAAGAATAAAAATCAGGATCAAAGCCAGTCCAACAATGATTTGTCCTTTTCGTTTCATACCGCTTTCCTCCTATACGCAGGGCAGATAGCACTCGAAAGCAAATCCGCCAGGGTGTTGAACAGGACAAACAACACGCCGCACACCAGGATGGAACCGGAAATCCCATAGATGTCCATACTCTCGCAGGACTCCATCAGGTAAATGCCAAGTCCCTGGATGGAGAAAACGCTCTCTACCAGTGCCGAAGTCCCAAAAAGAGCAGCACAGTATTGGGCGAAAAGTGTGATGGCCGCGGGGAGGGCATTTCGCAGCACCTCACCATACACGATTTTGGTATTGGAAAATCCCCTTGCTCTGGCATAGGTCACATAGTCACTTTTGAGTTCGTTCAGCACTGCCGCCCGCAGCACCCTGGCCGCAATACAGATAATGGGGACCGCCATTGCTACCGATGGCAAAATCAAAGATTTGAAACTGCCGTCCGAGATCACACTGAAAATGGGGATTTGAACGGCGAAGGCGGTCAGCAGGATCAACGCCAGCCAAAAACTCGGCACGCAAATTCCAATGATACAGATAATCCGCATGACATTATCGAAAATCCCGCCTTTTCGTATGACGGAGATGGCGGCAATCAATACCGTGAAGATGATGACCCAAGCCATTGCCATAACTACCAGCATACAGGTCACAGGGAGGGCATCTTTGATATTTTCGATGACCGGCTGGCGGTTCGTGATTGCGGTTCCAAGGTCGCCGGTCAGAACACCCTTGATGTAGTCTGCATAGCGTTCCAGAAAAGGAGCGTCCAGTCCCAACTCCTCTCGCACCGCCTGGATCTGTTCCTCTGTTGCAAAGACATTAACCTTGCGGACAATCATCTCTGCCGGATCGGTCCCAGTAAAAACTTGCAGGCAGAAGCTGAGTGTAACGACGCCCCAAATAACAAAAATAAAATTGATGATGCGTTTGGTAATTCTTTTTGCGGTTCCTCCCGCAATCCGCATAGTACATCCCTCCAAACTTTAGTTAGGTTATGCTAACCGCCGGTCAAAAAAAGCAGCCGCGGTTCAGCGGCTGCTTCACAGCGTACTCACCATTGGCACATCAATAATGATAGCATACCAGGGTGGTACATTCTATAACCGAATGGGTCGGATTTTGCTCCAATCAGGTCAGCAATATTTGTGACGATATGCCTGCGGGGTCACTCCCATAACAGATTTGAATGCGGCAGAAAACTTGCTTTGATTTTCATATCCCGCCACACTTCCAATCTCCCCAATGCTTAAAGTCGGCTCTGAAACCAGCATTTCGGCAGCGGCCTCCATGCGTTTCGTCTTGACAAAGGTGCCGATGGAGGCCCCAGCAATAGATTTGAAGCATCTTTTTAAGCTGGACTCTGCCAGTCCGAACATACAGGCCAGATCCTGAATGGTATCTTTGGTAAAGGGATTTTCAATGATATACTGGTAAACCTCCTGTGTCCGTTTGGAGATGTCCGCAGAAAACTGTTGCGGCCGACAAACTGCGCTGCCATCCAGGAGACTTAAAAACAGTAGCAATTCGATGACCTTGATCCAAAAGTACGGAACCTGGATACGCTCGTCCACCGAGTAAAGTTCGCTAAAGATATGGTCAATTTCGTGCTTTGATTTGATGATAAGGGAGCGACCATCTGAACACAAGCAATCCTTAATTTGCTCCAAACTAATATGTGCCTGTTGAAAACCCTGATCCAAGGTTTGTTGTGCTGTTTCCATTTCCAGCAGTACGGTGATGCCTCGATATTTCTTCAGAGGAATCCGGGAACCGAGGAACACCTGTTTATCTTTGGAGAGGTAATCCACGCAAAGGTCACCTTCCCCCAGAAAACTGACTGCGCCTCCATCTAATTCGCACTCATAGCAACCTTCCAGACAATGATTGATTTGTAAGAAGTCTTTTTCAAATCGGATGGGACGGAAACAGGAGTCCATGCTAAGATCATTATAGGTAATCTGGACTCCAGGAGCAATTTGAAAGCAACGCATCTCCCCACTACCGTGCTTCCCGGCTTCCTGAACAACAGTTCCATTAACAGGACTGGGCCTATCTGAGTAAATGTCATGAAATCTCGTTGCATTCAAAATGTCCATACCCTCTACCGCTTTCTTCTGGTTAGTTAAGGCTATCATATCGCGCTACACGCATAAAATCAAGGGAAACCGTTGAAGGCATCTGCTCCATCGGCTCCCCTTTCTTCTACTCGTTCTCGCGTATAACATCTATCTTATATCCACTTCCGACAACTGTTTTAATATAAACGCTTTGGGCAGGCTCATCCTTCAGTTTTTTTCTCAAGCGCCAGATGATATTCTCCACCGATGTAGTCCCATGCAGATATTCCTCTCCCCAAGCCGCCGCATAGAGCTGCGCTTTTGAGAAGACTTGCCCTGGTGAACTGGCCATGCAGTAAAGCATGGAATACTCTCCATGGTTGAGCTGCACTTCCCTGCCGGCCATCAGCACCCTGCGGTACTCATGATGGATCTCCAGCTCTCCGATGTGCAGCACGGAGAAGACCGGGGCAGGGACATGGACCACTTCCATTCTCTTTTCCTGCAGCGCAGCAACGACAGCCTTAAATATACTGCCGTCCGGGTCTGCGGCCCGAATGACGATGATTTCGTCCACTATATTACCTCCCGATTGCAAAAGGAGAAGGCCGTACGCACGGCCCCCTCCTTTTGCTGTGCTTATGACTCTTGCTCTACAGCCGCCTTTAGCCGTTGGAAACTCTCTTCACTGATGACATGCTCGATCCGGCAGGCATCTGCCTCAGCGGTTTTTGGATCCACACCAGCTGCGATTAAGCGCTGGGTAAAGAAGCGGTGCTTTTCATAAACCTGCTCCGCAACTTCGCAACCAGCATCCGTTAAGTGCAGGAAATTGTCTTCGTCCATCGTCAGAAAGCCTCCCTCCCGCAGTGTTGCTACCGCATGGCAAACACTC
>OJRX01003279.1_pt1 | contig 11166 bp, 6 predicted proteins | sample 1599301 | NCBI WGS metagenome assembly OJRX01 (sample SAMN04168656, study PRJEB22393) | human gut metagenome | biome: human gut microbiome; feature: stool | host: Homo sapiens | collected 2014-03-17 | reverse complement strand
CTGCTCACGTAGAAATGATGGGATTCCTGGGAATTGGTAACAACCCGATGGTAGGATGTACAGTAGCTTGTGCGGTTGATGTTGCTCAGGCTTTAGGTAAGTAATTCAGGTTACTTTATATAGATAAAGAACTCCTGTAATCTTAACGATTACGGGAGTTCTTTTTATTTGTAATAATTTGATATGGATAAATTTATTCAGAAATGTATTACTTCATATAAACCATATCATCTTTTCTTTCTCCTTTGTACCAATCAGTGTTTGATTTACATCCACTTTCAACCCACTTTGAATACCCTCCAGACACTATTTAAACTGGACAAATAGGTAGCTTTTAACTTGAATATACAAATATAAACCTGTAAGAGCAAATAATGTAGCTAATTCGAGAACTTTTGTATGACTTCGCCTGTTTACATAACAGATACTAAAACATTATACAACAATGCTACTCACATTCTTAAATACACTTGCCACTATTATCAGTGTTATTAGTCTGCTAATTGTCACTTACGGAGTATTAGTCTGCTTCATCGCCTTTTTACGCAATGAAATAAAACGATTCAACGGAACATATACGGTTAACAATATACGGCAGTTGAGGGCGGATTTTGGCACTTACCTTTTGCTTGGATTGGAATTTCTAATTGCTTCCGACATACTAAAAACTGTGGTTGATCCAACGTTGGACGAATTGGCAATCCTGGGTGGAGTGGTTGTAGTAAGAACTGTGCTTTCTGTATTTTTGAATAAAGAGATCAAAGAATTGGCCGAAAATGATTCAGCGAAAGAAATATAGCATATCGCCGCACAACTAAGTTTCTCCAAAGCCATATCTTTTTTATTGCCTGATATTTCTATTTTGCCTACCTTTGTACGGGAAACATTTACACACTGACTGGCAAGGAATAGAAACACGCCAAAAAAATGGGAATTACACATCTATCTATTGAGCTTACACTTGATCTGATTGCGTTAATTATAGGAATCATCCTTATTATACGTGCTAAAGACAATTATCCGAAATTATATTGGGGAATTATAGCAACCGGCATCGGCATTATGTTTTCATGGGAAAATATCGGATGGTTGACAATTGTCACAGACACTCCGGAATACAACTTCACAGAATTGCTCAACATAGAGAAAATGCTCAAATGGTATGCTTTAGCAAATATTGTAGCCCTGTTCCCTATCGCTTCTTTATCACCGGGCTATCTGAACCATTTCAGAATATTTACTTTTCTATTATTACCCATCATTACGATAACTGTAGGAATCAGTTATTTAGGTTTCAATGGGAATATCACTCCCATCCACTCCATAGATGAAATTATTCCGAATATCCATCAAATAGATGTCAAGCTTAGGGTTTGCATATTCCTGTTATCCGTTTTTACCCCACTCGTTCTTCTTATTTATCCGATGATGAATAACAAGACCTACCGCAGGATAAATAATAACATGTATCTATTCATCGGTTTTCTATTCGTATTTTTAGGGATATACATTTTGTTCACTCTAAATATCAATGAATTTGTTTTCAATCTGTTCGGCATTATGGCAATCGTTTTTACGGTCTTATTCTCCATACAATATTTACGTTATGAGAATCCGTTTTCGAACCATATAAACATGATTCATAATGCAAAGAATACGGAAAGCACTATAATGCTACAAGCTGGAAAGCCATCTCCTACTCTCCCGCTCTTCTCAACGATTGAAGCCTATCTTCAGGAACAGCATCCCTATACCGATCAACGGTATAATATAGAACTTTTAGCCAAGTCCCTGAATAAACAGGAACATGATATTTCAGCAGCAATCAAAAGTCAGGGCTTTACAGGTTTCCGGGAATACATTAATTATCTTCGACTGGAATATTTCAGACAGTTAGCCGCCGAAAATCCAAAGAGTAATGTAAAAGAACTGATGTTTGCATGCGGTTTCACCTCCCGGGCAACTTTCTATCGTAACTTTTCAGAAAAGTATGGTGTATCACCCAGTAAATTCATTGAGAATCAAAGAGTAGAACAATAATTTCTTTTTTTAAAAGCACAATTCTTAATAGTAAAAAGTGTCTCATTTCAGGAATGAGACACTTTTTATTTTTATAGCTAAAAGCAATCCGTTACTTTTGATGCAAAATAAAACTACGACGTTGGCATCATCAACAGATTAATCGAATACTAAGATAAATAGAATATGAATATTGACAATTGTAATCACACCGACACAGAAAAACATCAAGAAGAAAAGATCTTTTTATATACTACCATTACTGGAAACTTGCAACTAATCCATTTAGAACAGATTGGCTATTTCCGGTATAACTCCAAGAGTAAACTATGGGAAGCTGTATTAAATAATAATCATACCCTGGCACTCAAAAGAAATACAAACTCACAAAAGATATTGAGTCTGCATCCCTATCTTATCCAGATTAGCCAGTCACACATTATCAATATAAGCTATCTGGTTTCGATTGAAGACAACAATTGCATATTGCTTCCTCCATTTAATGAGATGGAACTTTTACAAGTAAGCAAGTCTTTTATGAAAAAGCTAAAAGAAAAATATCCATGTATCTGATTGTATATAGCTCATCTTTATGCTCTATGCAACACCAAGCAATTCCACTTCGAAGATCAATGTCGAGTAGGCAGGAATAGAATCAAAAGATTTGATACCGTATCCCATTGCATAAGGAATATAAATAATCCATTTATCACCAACATGCATTTTCTGAAGTGCCACCTGCCACCCTTCTATTACATCACTAAGACGTAGGGCATCGGGACAAGTACGCTCATAAGAATTATCAAACACCTGGCCATCAATCAGACTTCCTTTGTAATGCACGGTAACAATGCTCCGTGCACCCGGAGAAATCGTACTTTCGCCAGTTTCCAAAACTTTGTAATAGATTCCACACGGCAACGCGAAAACACCTTCCTGAAAAGATAGTTTTTTCAAAAATCGCCGATTGGCCTCTTTGTATTCTTTCTTTTTCCCCATAAATAAATTGATTAAGAACTTGCAAAAATAATCAGAATAACAAAGGATTTAGCATAAAAACTGTATATTTGTTTGTTGAACTATAAAAAACTTCTCACTATGGGACAAACAAAGACTACACGTAGCATCAGTGCTACCGGACTATTCTTACTTATCATGATGACTGTGGGCCTATATTCATGCACACGCACTCAAAAAGACATCATTCCTTCTGCCGATTATGCACCGTATGTAAATGCGTATACGGGAGGAGTCATCTCGCAAAATTCGACCATACGTATAGAACTGACCCACGACCAACCCATGGTGGATATGAACAATGAGTTAAAAAGCAATCCGTTCAGTTTCTCACCTTCATTAAAAGGAAAAGCATATTGGGTTAGCAACAACACCATTGAATTTGTGCCCGAAGAAGGAGCGCTGAAACCGGGAACACTTTACGAAGGAACTTTCCGGCTCGGAGACTTCATCGAAGTGGACAAAAAGCTGAAAGAGTTCAACTTCTCATTCCGTGTACAGGAACGTAACTTCACCCTGCAACTGGAATCATTGCCGATTACAGCTACCCGACCGAATGAAATAAATATTAAAGGAGAGATACGTTTCAGCGACGTAGTGAAAAAGGAAGAGGTAGAAAAGATGCTGACTGCCAGTGACGGAAAAAAGAGTTATCCGGTGGAAGTCACCGCAACCGACAATCATACCCGGTATTTGTTTAGTATCAGACAAATCCCCAGAGAAGCTGATGATTACCCCTTGACTATCACAGCCAACGGCAACGCAGCCGGCATCGACCGTAAACAAAGCGAAGAAGTACTGATACCGGCGAAAGATTGTTTCCGTTTCATGTCTGCCGAACGCATCGACCAACCGGAAAATGGAATCGAGATTGTTTTCTCCGCTCCCTTATCCACTACTCAAGATTTAAAAGGACTGATTGAGATCCCGGAAATCTCCTCATCGATCTTCCAAATCAGTGAGAACAGAGTTTTTATCTATTTCGAAGCAAACACACAGAACAAACTGACGTTGAATATCCATGAAGGAGTCAAAGACAGTCAAGGTAAAGCGCTGGGAACTTCTCATACGATCTCGTTCAGTGAAGTAAGTCTGAAACCACAGGTAGAAATGTCTACCTCCGCCGCTATCCTGCCCGATTCGAAAAGTCTGATTATTCCTTTCAGGGCTGTCAACCTATACGCTGTGGATTTGAGCGTGATCCGCATTTTCGAGAACAATGTATTGATGTTTATGCAAACCAATTCACTGGCCTCGGCCAATGAGCTACGCCGTTCGGGAAGACTGGTTTACAAGAAAACATTATGGCTTGCCAAAGATGCTTCCAAAGACATTCATCATTGGGGAGATTACTCGATAGACCTTGCCGGATTAATCCACCAGGAACCGGGTGCCATCTATCGTGTCATACTTTCATTTCGTCAGGAATACTCCGCTTATCCTTGTGGAGGAGGCGAGAATCAGGATATGAAATTCGCCGACAGCAGCACCTCCGACGGGCTGACCAAAGTAAGTGGAAGTGTTTTGTCCGAAGAAGATGAAGCAATCTGGAATACCCCCGAAGCCTACTATTATTACAATGGCGGAACAATGGACTGGAGTGTGTACCGATGGACGGAACGCGACAACCCCTGCCATCCGTCTTATTATATGGATTCAGACCGGGCAGCTGCCTGCAACGTTTTTGCTTCCAACCTGGGAATGATTGTAAAACGGAACTCACTGAATAAACTGTGGATTGCCGTTAGTAATATTTTGGATACAAAACCGATAGGGAAAGCACAGGTAACAGCGTATAATTTCCAGTTACAACCCATAGGGAAAGGAGAAACCAATGGAGAAGGATTCGTTGAAATCACTCCGAACGGTGTGCCTTTCATTATCGTGGCAGAATCGGACAAGCAAAAAGCGTACGTCCGCGTTGTGGACGGTGAAGAACAGTCCGTCAGCAGATTCGACGTGGGAGGAAAAGATATTCAAAAGGGACTGAAAGGATTTATATATGGCGAAAGAGGAGTATGGCGCCCGGGAGACACGCTGCACATTTCCTTTATATTGGAAGACCGCGAAAAGAGAATCCCCGACAAGCATCCCGTAGCACTGGAGATTTACAATCCGAGAGGACAGTTCTACACAAAAATGATTTCAACACAAGGAATGAACGGATTCTATACATTCGACGTTCCGACACAGGCAACAGACCCGACCGGACTTTGGAATGCGTATATTAAGGTGGGAGGAACCACCTTCCACAAAGGTCTGCGTATCGAAACCATAAAGCCCAACCGCTTGAAAATAAATCTGGCATTGCCGAAGGTGCTTCAAGCCACGGACAAGAATTTCTATGCCCCACTCACTTCAACCTGGCTGACAGGAGCAACTGCCTCCAAACTGAAAGCCAAAGTAGAAATGTCTTTATCGAAAGTGAATACACAGTTTAAGAATTACGGACAATATATCTTTAACAATCCGGCTACGGATTTCACGACTATCAAAACAGATATATTTGACGGCACACTGGATGCAGAAGGAAAAGCAAATGTCATGCTGAAAGTTCCGACCGCAACGGAAGCGCCGGGTATGCTGAACGCCACTTTCACCACCCGCGTGTTCGAACCGGGAGGAGATGCCAGCATCTACACTCAAACAATTCCATTCTCACCATTCACCTCTTATGTCGGTATCAATCTGAACCAGCCAAAAGGCAAATATATTGAAACTGACAAAGATCATGTATTCGATATTGTAACTGTAAACACGCAGGGACAGTTAGTGAACAGTTCTAATCTGGAATACAAAATATACCGCATCGGCTGGAGTTGGTGGTGGGAAAACAGTGGTGAATCTTTCGGAACGTATATCAACAACAGTTCCATCACTCCTGTTGCCAGCGGCAATTTACAGACAAGAGGCGGAAAAGCATCTTTCAAATTCCGTATCGATTATCCGTCATGGGGACGCTACCTGGTTTACGTGAAAGATAAAGAGAGTGGACATGCCACCGGAGGTACAGTTTATGTTGACTGGCCGGAATGGCGGGGACGTTCGAGCAAGACTGATCCCAGCGGTATCAAGATGCTTGCTTTCTCGCTGAACAAAGATTCTTATGAAATAGGAGAAACAGCCACAGCAATCATTCCTGCAGCAGCGGGAGGACGTGCACTGGTATCCATAGAAAACGGTTCTACCGTATTACGACAAGAATGGATAGAGGTTTCCAACGGAGGAGATACGAAATATACATTCAAGATTACACCGGAGATGACTCCGAATGTATATCTGCATATCAGTCTGTTACAGCCTCACGCGCAAACAGTCAATGACCTGCCTATCCGTATGTATGGCGTCGTTCCGGTATTCGTGACTAACAGTCAGACGGTGTTGCAACCGCAGATACAGATGCCGGAAGTGTTACGCCCGGAAACCAACTTCAATGTGACCGTCAGCGAAAAGACCGGAAAACCGATGACTTATACATTAGCTATTGTAGACGACGGTTTGCTGGATCTTACCAATTTCAAAACCCCGGACCCATGGAATGATTTCTATTCACGCGAAGCACTCGGCATCCGGACATGGGATATGTATGATAATGTATTGGGAGCTTCCGCCGGAAGTTACAGTTCACTTTTCAGTACGGGTGGAGACGCCACATTAAAACCTGCCGATGCAAAAGCAAACCGCTTCAAACCGGTAGTCAAGTTTATAGGTCCTTTCTATCTGGGAAAAGGTAAGAGCCAGACGCATACGCTGAAACTTCCGATGTATGTAGGTTCGGTACGTGCCATGGTGGTTGCCGGACAAGAGGGAGCGTACGGCAATGCGGAAAAAACGGCTTTCGTGCGGACTCCGTTAATGATGTTGTCCACCTTGCCCCGTGTGCTTAGTATTCAGGAAGAAATCACCGTTCCGGTAAATATCTTTGCGATGGAAAATCAAGTGAAGAATGTAACCGTATCACTTCAGGCATCCGGTGGAGGAGTACAGATTGTAGGGGCCAACCAACAGTCGCTCAAATTTAGCCAACCGGGTGACCAGCTCGTGTTCTTTACCTTAAAAACAGGTAGTAAAACAGGAAAGGCTACCATCCATCTGACAGCCAATGGTGGCGGACAACAAACTAAAGAAACCATTGAAATAGAAGTACGCAACCCGAATCCGATAGTAACCCTGCGCAACAGTCAATGGGTAGAAGCCGGACAAAGCAAAGAACTTTCATACAATCTAAGCAGTTCTTCTGCAAATAACCAGATAAAGCTGGAAGTATCACGCATACCTTCGGTTGATATCAGCCGCCGGTTCGACTTCTTATACAACTATCAGCACCATTGTACGGAACAGTTGACTTCCAAGGCTTTGCCTCTTCTGTTTGTCGGTCAATTCAAAACAATAGATAAGATAGAAGCCGAAAAGATAAAGACAAATCTACAGGAAGCTATCCGGCAGATTTATGGTCGTCAACTCCCCAATGGCGGATTTGTATATTGGCCGGGAAATGCTGTTGCCGACGAATGGATCAGTTCTTATGCAGGAATGTTCCTGACACTGGCACAAGAAAAAGGATACGCCGTTCATTCGAACGTATTGAACAAGTGGAAGCGTTTCCAACGTGCTGCCGCACAGAACTGGCGGATGCCGCAGGATGCAAGCGGCTGGCAACAATGGCAGTCGGAATTGCAACAGGCTTTCCGTTTATATACGCTTGCATTGGCAGGAGCACCGGAATATGGGGCCATGAACCGGATGAAAGAACAGGCAGGATTATCCATTCAGGCTAAATGGAGACTGGCAGCAACCTATGCACTGACCGGAAAGATGAAACCGGCTGAAGAACTGGTGTATAATGCGGAAACAACAGTAAGCCCCTACTCTTCCATGAATCAGATTTACGGTTCCTCCGACCGTGATGAAGCTATGATTCTGGAAACACTGATCCTGATGAACCGGGAACGGGATGCTTTACAGCAGGCAAAAGTCGTTTCAAAGAATCTGTCACAAGAGGAGTGGTTCAGTACACAATCCACCGCTTTTGCTCTTATGGCAATGGGACGTCTGGCTGAAAAGCTGTCAGGCACATTGGATTTCGTATGGACATGGAACGACAAACAACAACCTGCCGTGAAATCGGCTAAAGCTGTGTTTGAAAAGGAAATCGCCACCACTCCCAAATCCGGTATGATTGCTGTGAAGAATCAAGGAAAAGGAGCGCTTAGCGTAGACCTTATCACACGCACACAGTTGTTGAACGATACATTACCGGCCATCAGCGACAATCTTCGCATGGATATAAGATATGCCAACCTGAACGGTACACCGATCTCTGTCAATGATATTATACAGGGAACTGACTTTATGGCTATCACCTCCATATCCAATATTAGCGGAACTTCCGATTACACCAATCTGGCACTGACGCATATCATACCGTCCGGTTGGGAAATATACAACGAAAGAATGGTTGCCCCCGAAACGGAAAGCGGAGCAGCCGACGGTTCCGGTAAATCCGTCAGCAAATATAATTATCTGGATATACGCGATGACAGGGTATTAACTTATTTCAATTTGCGTCGTGGTGAAACAAAAGTATTCACTGTCAGACTGCAAGCGACTTATGCAGGTAACTTTATTCTTCCTGCCGTTCAATGTGAAGCAATGTATGATGTAAACGTACAGGCACGCAGCAAAGCGGGAAGAACAACTGTCAGTCGATAGCTTTTAACATTTAAATGAATCCTATATATAAATTCTTCAAACGATTATCTGTTACTAAGAAAGTAATGACAATAAGCATTGCTCTTTTGATGATAGGATACATCTTTTGCCTTCCCCGGCAACTGTTTCATGTACCCTACTCCACCGTTGTGACTGATCGAAACGAAGAATTACTGGGAGCACGTATCGCTTCGGATGGTCAATGGCGGTTTCCTCCCCGAAAGACAACACCTGAAAAAATCAAGCAATGTCTTATTACCTTCGAAGATAAACACTTTTACCACCATTGGGGAGTTAATCCGCTATCTACCGGAAGAGCACTCTATCAGAATTTAAAGAATAAACGTGTTGTAAGCGGAGGCAGTACCCTTACCATGCAGACCATCCGTCTCGCCCGGAACAAACCCAGAACTATCGGAGAGAAAGTCATCGAAATGATCTGGGCTACCCGTTTGGAGTTTCGGACTTCCAAAGAGGAAATCTTATCCATGTATGTCTCCCATGCACCATTCGGAGGAAATGTAGTAGGACTGGATGCTGCTGCCTGGCGCTACTTCGGTCATTCTGCCGAAGATTTATCATGGGCGGAATCAGCCATGCTGGCCGTCCTGCCCAATGCCCCCGCCATGATTCATCTATCCAAAGGACGAAAAACACTACTTTCCAAACGCAACCGTTTATTGAAACAACTTTTTGAAGAAGAGATTATTGATGCGTCCACCTATGAATTGGCTATCAGCGAACCGTTACCCGACGAACCACATCCTCTTCCTCAAATAGCCCCCCACCTGGTTACCCGCTTTTATCAAGAAAGAAACGGATTATATACCCGCTCAACCATCGATAAAGGAATACAAACCCATATAGAGAGTTTGGCGGAACGGTGGAGCAATGAATTTAATCGAAGTGATATCCGTAACCTGGCTATCCTAATTATAGACATTCCCACCAATCAAGTGGTAGCATACTGCGGAAATGTACATTTCGACCGTAAGCAAGGGGGGAATCAAGTAGACGTGATTCAAGCTCCCAGAAGTACAGGCAGTATTTTAAAACCCTTTCTCTATGGTGCCATGCTACAGGAGGGAAGTCTATTACCGCAAATGCTGTTACCGGACGTACCCGTTAATATCAACGGCTTTACTCCACAAAACTTCAGCCTGCAGTTTGAAGGAGCCGTCCCCGCTTCCGAAGCTCTTGCCCGCTCATTGAATATCCCGGCTGTCACCATGTTACAAAGATATGGAGTACCCAAATTTCATCACATGCTGCAACAAATGGGGTTCAAGACTATCAACCGATCAGCCTCCCATTATGGATTATCACTCATTTTAGGAGGTGCCGAAGCTACTTTATGGGATGTGACGAATGCTTATGCACAAATGGGACGAAGCCTCTCCAACAGTCATTCCAACGACCTTCCCCAAGAAAAGGAAGTGCAGATACTACTGGGAACAGAAGAAAAGACAGTTTCGGAAAGAGATGGTTCAAGAAAAGTTACTTCAGGAAAGACCATTTCAAGAAAAACAACTTCGAGAAAGGATATATCAGAAGGAGTTATTTCAGAAGGAGTCATTTCGGCAGGAGCGGCCTGGCTCACCCTTTCCGCCTTAACAGAAGTCAACCGCCCTGAAGAAATTGACTGGAAATCAATCCCCTCGATGCAGACTATCGCATGGAAGACCGGAACGAGTTACGGATTCCGTGATGCCTGGGCCGTTGGCGTGACTCCCCGCTATGCAGTAGGCGTATGGGTAGGAAATGCAACCGGAGAAGGAAAACCCGGATTGGTCGGTGCACAGACAGCCGGTCCCGTATTATTCGATATATTCAATTATCTCCCATCTTCACCCTGGTTTGAACGTCCCACAGGAATTTTTGTTGATGCAGAGATATGCCGTCAATCCGGTCATCTGAAAGGACGTTTCTGTGAAGAAACCGACACCGTACTGATCCTTCCCGTCGGATTACGGACAGAGGCTTGTCCTTACCATCATCTCGTCACACTATCCGCCGACGAAAGCCACCGCATCTATGAAAACTGTGCAAACACGGAACCTACCATTCAGAAATCATGGTTTGCCCTGCCGCCCGTATGGGAATGGTACTATAAACAACACCATCCGGAATATAAACCGCTGCCACCTTTCAAAGCCGGCTGCGGAGAAGATTCTTTCCAACCCATGCAGTTCATCTACCCTCCGATGAACGCCCACATCAAGCTGCCCAAGCAACTGGATGGCAGCAAAGGCTTTATCACGGTGGAACTGGCACACAGCAATCCCAATGCCACTATCTTCTGGCATCTCGACGACACCTATCAGACACAGACACAGGATTTCCACAAAATTTCCCTGCAACCTGCTCCCGGCAAACATTCCCTGACGGCAGTAGACGGAGAAGGCAACACAGTTTCCA
>OJRX01003269.1_pt1 | contig 11193 bp, 10 predicted proteins | sample 1599301 | NCBI WGS metagenome assembly OJRX01 (sample SAMN04168656, study PRJEB22393) | human gut metagenome | biome: human gut microbiome; feature: stool | host: Homo sapiens | collected 2014-03-17 | reverse complement strand
GCCACCATCATCCGCGGCGACGGCACGGATCACCACCTGCTCGAATCCGAGGGCATTTTCCACTGCGACGCCTTCATCGCTCTGACCGACCGCGACGAGGAAAACCTTCTCATGGCGCTCACGGCCAAGCGCTACGGCGTGAAAAAGGTCGTGCCCAAGATGTCGCGTCTCGGCTATCTCGATATCGTGAGCCTCACGGGGCTTGACAGCGTTGTTTCGCCCAAAGCCATCGTCGCAGGCCAGATCTCCAGCTATGTGCGCGGCCTTGCCAACTCGCAGGGGAGCGCCGTGGAGAGCCTGCACTATATCCTCGGCGGCGCGATCGAGGCGGTGGAATTCACCGCCACGAACGCCACGCACTTCCTCGACCGTCCGCTCAGCGACCTGCACTTCCGCAAGGGACTGCTCGTTGCGGCCATCGTGCACGACGGCAAGATGGTCATTCCGAACGGACATTCCAAGATCCACGCGGGCGACCGCGTCATCGTGATGGCGAAAAAGCTCTTTTTGCAGGATCTCAACGATATTCTCGGCTGATGTGCCGGCTGCTTGCGGCAAGGAAGTTTCATTATGAACCAAAATCTTATTCTCAGAATCGTGGGCGTCATTCTCTGTATCGAGGCGCTTTGTATGATCCCGCCGCTGCTGCTGAGCGTGTTCGGCGGTGGTGTTGACCAGAGGGCCTTTTTGTACGCGCTGCTTATCTGCGGCGGCGTGGGAGTGCTGCTCTCGCTCATCCGCGCGGACAACGCGCGGCTCCAGACGCGCGACGGCTTTGTCTGCGTGGCACTGTGCTGGATCGCGCTGAGCGTGTTCGGCGCGCTGCCGTACTTTTTCAGCGGCAGCTGCAGCTTTATCGACGCCATTTTCGAGACCGTCTCCGGCCTGACGACGACCGGCGCGTCCATCTTCCCGTCGCCTGCGTCGCTGCCGCGGGGCATCCAATTCTGGCGCGCGCTCACGCAGTGGATGGGCGGCATGGGCATCCTCGTTCTCATGCTGGCGCTGCTGCCCAAGCTCAGTGAGGGCAGCGTGAACCTGATGAAAGCAGAATCCCCCGGCCCCATCAGCACAAAGCTCCGCCCCCGCACGGGTGAGACGGCGCGCATCCTGTACCGCATCTACATCGCGCTCACCGTGGCGGAGGCGCTGCTGCTGCGCATTGCGGGCCTCCCGCTGTTCGATGCGATCACCACGGCGCTGACGACGATCTCTACCGGCGGCTTTTCCATCCGGGATGCGAGCATCGCGTATTATCAGTCGCATCTTGTCAACTGGATCCTCATTTTCTTCATGTTTGCCGCAAGCGTGAACTTTACGCTCCTCTACCTCTGCGTGACGCGCCGCTTCCGCGAGGCGCTCAAGAGCGAGGAGCTGCGCGTTTACTCGCTGGTCGTGGTCGGCGCGTCGGCGATGATCGCGGCGGACCTGATCGTGCGCACGGGGCGCGACATCGGCTCGGCCATCGAGAATGCGGCCTTTCAAGTAACAACGCTCATTTCAACGACCGGCTACTGCACGGAGGATTTTGACCTCTGGCCGCAGTTCTGCCGCTGTATCCTCGTGCTGGTGATGTTTTTCGGCGGCTGCGCGGGCTCTACGGCGGGCGGCGTCAAGGCCTCGCGCATCGTGCTTTTGTGCAAGTCGCTGCGGCGTGATCTGCGGCGCGTGATGCACTCGCGCGAGGTGCGCCCCATCACGCTCGACGGACATCGCGTGACGGAGGAGACCGTCTCGTCCGTTTCGGTCTTCTTCTTCGCCTATATCGCGATCATGCTGCTCGGCACGCTGATTTTGTCGCTTGACAACATCGACTTTACCGCGGCGTTCACCGCCTCGCTCACGGCCATCAGCAACGTGGGCCCGGGCCTTGGCGCAGTGGGACCGACGTGCAACTTCGGCTTCCTCTCCGGCATCAGCAAGCTCACGATGAGCGCCATCATGCTGCTCGGCCGTCTTGAGATCATGCCGCTGCTTGTCCTCTTAATGCCCTCTGTCTGGCGCAGAAAATAAAAGAAAATCAAAAAGGGTGGATCGAAATTTTGCGATCCACTCTTTTTGAAAAGGATTCGCTGCGCTTCGTGCCTTGCCGCTCGCAGCGCGGCTGCGACACACGCTCCGCGCAAAGAGTAAATTCCGACGCGCCTGTCGTCGGAATTTACGATCAAACAGATTTCGCGTCTGCGGACGCGAAACTCTGCGAGGCGGTTCGCCTCCATTTTAGCAGCAGGGCCGAGTTTGTGATGACAAGCACGCTGCCTGCGTTATGGACCAGCGCGCCGACAACAGGGTTCAGTGTGCCGGTGATGGCGAGCACGATGGCGATGAAGTTGAGCGTGAGCGAGAATGTTATATTGAGCTTGATGGTGCGCATCATGCGCTTGGAGAGCGCGATAAGGTGTGGCAGCTCCTTGACTTCGTCGTCGACGAGCGCGATATCCGCGGCGTCCACGGCGATGTCGCTGCCCACGCCGCCCATTGCGATGCCGACATCGGCGGCCTTGAGCGCGGGCGCGTCGTTCACGCCGTCGCCGATCATGCAGACCTTATCGCCCGCGGCCTGATAGGCGCGGATGTGGGCGAGCTTGTCCTCGGGCAGGCAGTTTGCGTGCACCTCGCCGATGTGGAGCTGCGCGGCAATGGCCGCGGCGGCGTTCTGATGGTCACCCGTAAGCAGCACGGGCTGGATCTGAAGCGCGGAGAGCCGGTCGATCATGCCGGCACTTTCCTCACGGATTGTGTCGGACAGGGCGAGAAAGCCCGCGAACACGCCGTCCACGGCGGCGTAGGTGACGGTGCAGCCCTGCGAGAGCTGGACAACAGCGGCCTTAGCGGCCTCTTCGGGAATGGCGATATGGTGCTCGGCAAGGAGCTCCGCATTGCCCGCGAGGAGGGTTTTACCGTCAACGCAAGCGGAGACGCTGCGCCCCGGCACCATCTGGAAGTTTTCGGCCTCGCCCAGCGCCTCGCCCGTCTCCTGTTGACAGCAGCGGGTGATGGCCTTGCCGAGCGGGTGCTCAGAATAGCGCTCCGCCGTGGCGCAGAGGCGGTAGAGCTCGTTATCGGAGAGGGAGGGCAGCGCGCTGTGCACCAGAACGACCTTCGGCGTGCCGTAGGTCAGCGTGCCGGTCTTGTCGAAGGCGATCTTCTTCACGGCGGCGAGACGCTCAAGCGCGTCGCCCTCGCGGACGAGAAAGCCGTGCTTCGTGCCTTGCCGCTCGCGGCCATGATGGCAGTCGGCGTTGCCAGCACAAGCGCGCAGGGGCAGAAGACGACCAGAATCGTCACCGCGCGGATGATCTCACCGGAGATGAGCCACGTCAGCGCCGCGGCGGTCAGGGCGATGACGACGATCCATGTCGCCCAGCGGTCGGATAGACCGACGATCTTGGCCTTGTCCGCGTCGGCGGACTGGACAAGGCGGATCATGCGCTGGCTGGAGCTGTCCTCGCCAACCTTTGTGGCATTCATCTCGAAAGCGCCGAACTGGTTGACCGTGCCAGAGGAGACCTCGTCGCCGACGCCCTTGTCGACCGGCAGCGATTCACCCGTCATAACGGCCTGATTCACAGATGTCTGGCCCGATACGATCTCTCCGTCGACGGGGATGGTCTCGCCGGGCAGCACGCGCAGCAGGTCGCCGACCTTGACGGCCTCGGCGGGGACGGCCGTTTCCTCTCCGCCCAAGATGACGTGCGCGGTCTGCGGTGTCAGATGGACGAGCTTTTCGATGCCCGCGCGGGCGCGGGCGACGGTCAGCTCTTCGAGAAGACCGCCGAGCTGCATGATGAACGCGACCTCACCCGCGGCGAAGTCTTCGCCGATGCAGACCGACGCGATCAGCGCGAGCGAGACGAGCACGTCTGCCTTGATGTCGAACGCCGTGACAAGGCCGATGACGGCCTCTAAAATGATGGGGACACCGCAGAGGATGATCGCGGCCCACAAGGCGTCGAACGGCAGGGGAACGAGATCAAAAATGCTGACGATCAGTGCGATGCCGGAGATCACGAGCAGTGTGATATCTTTTTTTGTGCCGCCCAGCTCTAAAAAATGCTCCAGCTTTTCCATTGCAAGTTTCACGGAAGTGACTCCTTTCTGTACCATAGGGGGTATGGGCTTATTATACATATAGGGGTATAGGTTATAAAGCCCGCAAAAAGAGAGAAGCAGCACAAAACTGCTTCTCTTCTTTCGTGCAATTCTACCGAAAACGGGCGCGTGAGAGGGTTTATCTCCTGCTCAGCCCATGTTCGAAAAGCGCTCGACCGCCTTCGTAAAGTTCTCGATCGTTTTGTCCGCGTCGCCGTGCTCGATGCCGTCACGCACGCAGTGTTTGATGTGCCCCTCAAGCACGACCTTGCCGCAGCCGTGCAGCGCGGATTTGGCCGCGTTGATCTGCGCAAGAATATCCTCGCAGGGGACGTCCTCGTCCACCATGCGGTCAATGGCCTGCACCTGACCGATGATCTTTTTGAGCCGGCGGTGCAGATTGTCGGCGTCCATACACTGTTTCATCGTTTGACCTCCATACCTGTTGGGGTATCTGCATTGTACACTCTGCGCCGCGATTTTGTCAATTTGCGCTGCCGCGCCGGTTTTGTGCGCCTTTGGCGAAAAAATGGCGTTTTGCGGCAATTTTCTCTTCCTCCGCGGTGTTGCAGAGCAAAAAAAAGTGTGATAGGATATATTAGAAATAGTATGACCGGCGGCCATATTGCCGTCGGAGCGATTTTGAGGTAACCGAATGAAGAAAAGCGACAAAACACCCAAGCAGACCCACCGCCGCGCGGACCCGAACGTCATGGGTCTCCACGCGGATGTGGTGGAGCAGAATATCACCGAGACGCTGGAAACGAACTACATGCCCTACGCGATGTCCGTCATCGTTTCGCGCGCCATTCCGGAGATCGACGGTTTCAAGCCCTCGCACCGAAAGCTCCTTTACACGATGTACAAGATGGGGCTTCTCACCGGCGCGCGCACGAAGAGCGCGAACATCGTCGGACAGACGATGCGCTTAAACCCCCATGGCGACGCCGCGATCTACGACACGATGGTGCGCCTTTCCAAGGGCTACGGCGCGCTGCTGCACCCGTTCGTCGACTCGAAGGGCAACTTCGGCAAGGTCTATTCGCGCGATATGGCGTGGGCGGCCAGCCGATACACCGAGGCGAAGCTCGCGCCCATCTGCGCCGAACTCTTTCGCGACATCGACTCCGACACCGTTGATTTTGTCGACAACTACGATAACTCGATGAAAGAGCCGGCGCTGCTGCCAACAACGTTCCCGAATATCCTTGTCTCGGCCAACCAGGGCATCGCGGTCGGCATGGCGAGCCAGCTGTGCGGCTTTAACTTGGGCGAGGTCTGCGACACGACGATCGCCTTTTTGAAAAATCCTGAGGTGCGCATCAGCGAGACGCTGCTCGCGCCCGACTTCCCGACCGGCGGCGAGGTATTGTACGACCCGCGCGCCATCGAGGACATCTACAACACCGGCCGCGGCGGCATAAAGGTGCGCGCCCGCTGGCGCTACGACAAAAAAGAAAATCTCATCGAAATTTATGAAATTCCCTACACCACCACGACCGAGGCCATCATGGACAAGGTCGCCGAACTCATCAAGGCGGGCAAGGTCAAGGAAATTTCCGACATGCGTGACGAGACCGACCTCTCCGGCCTCAAGCTGACGATCGACTTAAAGCGCGGTGCCGACCCCGACAAGCTGATGCAGAAGCTCTTCAAGGCGACGACACTGCAGGATACGGCGTCGTGCAACTTCAACGTCCTGATCGGCGGCATGCCGCGCGTGATGGGCGTGCGCGAGCTTTTAGACGAGTGGTGCGCGTGGCGCACCGAGAGCGTCAAGCGCCGCGTGTACTTCGTGCTCAAAAAGCGGCAGGACAAGCTGCACCTCTTAAAGGGCCTTAAAAAGATCCTGCTCGACATCGACAAGGCCATCAAGATCATCCGCGAGACGGAAAAGGAGGCCGACGTCGTGCCGAACCTGATGATCGGCTTCGGCATCGACCAGATCCAGGCGGAATACGTCGCCGAGATCAAGCTGCGCAACATCAACCGCGAATATATCCTGAAGCGCGTGGAGGAGACGGCATCGCTCGAGGCGGAGATCGAAGACCTCGAGGATACGCTTGCGCGCCCGTCACGCATCCGCAAGATCATCGTCAGCGAGCTTGAGGACGTGCGCAAAAAGTACGCCGAGTCCCGCCGCACCGGCATCCTCTACGACTATGCCGAGGACGCCGAGAGCGAGGAGGACGCCATCGAGGACTATCCCGTGACGCTGTTTTTGTCGCAGCACGGGTACTTTAAAAAGATCACGCCGCAGTCGCTGCGCATGTCCGGCGAGCAGAAGTTCAAGGAGGACGACGCGCTCAGCATGAGCGTGGAGAGCTCCAACGCCGCCGAGCTGATGTTCTTCACCGACAAGGCGCAGGTCTACAAGACGCGCGCGAGCGACTTTGCCGACGGCAAGGCGAGCCAGCTGGGTGACTACTTACCCGCGAAGCTCGGCATGGACGAGGGCGAGAGCGTCATGGGCATGGTGCTGCCGGGCGACTACAGCGGCTATATGATCTTCTTCTTTGAAAACGGCAAGGCCGCGAAGGTCGAGCTGTCGGCCTACAGGACGACCTCGAACCGCCGCCGCCTGACCGGCGCCTACAGCGACAAAAGCCCGCTCAAGGCGCTGTTGCATCTCAAGGAAGACCGCGAGATCGCCGTCTATTCGACAGAGCCGCGCGTGCTGATCGTCAACACGGCGCTTCTTGGTGTGAAGACGACGCGCACGACGCAGGGCGTCGCACTTTTGACGCTCAAAAAGAAGTACGTGCTCGACACGGTGCGCTTCCCGGAGGAGACCGGCATCACCGACCTTGCCCGCTACCGCGGCCGCAGCATTCCCGCGACGGGCGCGCTGCTCAAGACGGAGGACAGCGACGACAAGCAGCTCTCGCTGATTTGACGTCGGAAGCCTGAGAGAAACATGTGAGGGGAGAAAATTTATGAAAAATAAAAAACTGCGCGAGCAGGTGAAAAGCTATATCATTGTCACGCTTGCCTGCGTGCTGTATGCCTTGTCGTTCGATTGGTTCTATGCACCGAATGGCTTTACGGTCGGCGGCTTTACGGGTATTTCGCAGATCATTAACTTTTTTGCACCCATTCTGCCGGTCGGTACGATGGTCATCGTGCTCAATGTGCCGCTTTTTATCGTGGGACTTAAAAAATTCGGCTTCGCATTTTTGTGCAAGTCCATCTACACGATGACGCTGAGCTCCATTTTGATCGACGTTGTCGCGGCCATCCACGAGTTTGAGCCCATGGACCCGCTGCTTGCGTGCCTGTACGGCGGCGTGACGCTCGGTATCGCCTCAGGCCTGCTGTTCCGCGAGGAGACGACGACGGGCGGCTCGGAGCTCGGCGCGTGGATCGTGCGGTCGCACGTTGAACGGCTGTCAATCGGCAACATCTGCCTCGGCATCGACCTGACGATCATCCTGATCTACGCCGCGGTGTTCCACAGCCTCAACAACGCGCTCTACGGTGCGCTGGCACTCTACATCACGACGAAGGTGCTCGATCTGGTCGTCTACGGTCAGAACACGGCAAAGGTCGCCTACATCATCAGCGACAAGTATGAGGAGATCATGCAGGAGATGCTGCGGCGCGACATGGGCGTAACGCTTCTGAACGGTAAGGGCGGCTACACGGGCGCGGAGCGTCCGCTCCTTTTCTGCGCCGTGCGCAAGAAGGAAGCGGTTTCGATCAAGCGCTATATCAAGGAGCTCGACCCCGACGCCTTTTTCATCGTCTGCGACGCGAGCGAGGTGCTCGGTGAGGGCTTTGGCGAATACGACCCGCAGGGCCTCTAAGGATATCAGGATACAAGGAGGAAGCAGGAATGGATCTTACGACGGTGGAGAAGAATCTCAAAGAGCGCGGCTTCAAGGTAGCTGCCTTCGCGACGGCGAAGGAAGCGGCGGACTATCTGAACGCGCAGATCGACGGAGAGAGCGTGTCGTTCGGCGGCAGCATGACGCTCTCTCAGATGGGGCTTTTTGAAAGCCTCGGCAAGCACAACAAGATGTTCAGCCACTGGAACGTGCCCGACGGCATGAACGCTGCCGAGGTGCTCAAAAACGCCTCGACGTGCGACAACTACCTGCTCTCGGCCAACGGCCTTGCCGAAACGGGCGAGATCATCAACATCGACGGGACGGGCAACCGTGTGTCCTCGTCGCTCTATGGCCACAAGAGGGTGTGGTTCGTCGTCGGCAACAACAAGATCGCGCCGACCTATGACGAAGCGCTCTGGCGCGCCCGTAACATTGCTGCACCGAAAAACGCGCAGCGCCTCGGCGTGAAAACGCCGTGTGCCGTGAACGGCGACCGCTGCTACGACTGCAAGAGCCCGCAGCGCATCTGCCGCGGTCTTGTCGTGCTGTGGGAGGCCATCCGCAGCTGCGAGACCGAGGTCGTGCTCGTCGACGAGCCGCTTGGCTACTGAGAAAGAGAGATTTCGCCCAAAAGGAGGGAGCGCCGTGCGCAAAAAGTTCATTCCGCTTTCGCTGGCGCTCTGCCTGACGCTCTCGGGCTGCGGCGGCAACGTCGTGCTTGAGCGTTCCTACAGCGTCTCCACGCCGCACAGCGAGGTCTACTGGGAAAACGAGGGTGCGGACACCCTGCGCGCCGACAGCTATCAGGACCTCGTCAATGCGCTGCTGCTGCTCCTTGGCGAGCACAGCGAGGAAGGCGTCGTGCGTATTTACAGCGAGGAAGACGCCGCGGCCATGGCCGAGCAGGCCTGTAAGGAGGTGCAGGAGGAGACGGCACTGGGCGCGTATCTTCTTGACTACATCAGCTACACCGACACGCAGGAGCGCGCCTATTACGAGATGCACGTGCGCCTCGGCTACCGCCGCACGGCGGAGGAGCAGGCGGGCATTGTCACCGCGACGAGCACCGAGGCGCTGCCTGACCTTCTGCGCCTGACGGCGCGCGAGGGCGCGCTCAGCCGTATCGCCGTGCGCTTCACGTACTTCACCGCGGACCGTGACGGCATCCGCGACATGGTACGATCTGTGCAGGAGGAGGTCGACACCGGCTTTACTGAGCCGTGGCAGGTGAACTTCTACCCCGATACCGACGATGTCGGCATTGTCGAGGTCGTGCTGCGGGAAGCGTAAAAAAGGATAAGAAAAGAGCCTGAACAAAGCGTTCAAGCTCTTTTTGTGCTTTATAGGGGAGAGAGAAAACGTTAGGAGAGGATCGCGCGGTCGTTGGCGAACTCGTCGCCGCTGGCTTTCGTGAACTGCTCAAGAAGATCGGGCACGGTCAGCTTCTTCTTCTCCTCCCCCGCGATATCCACCACAATCCGGCCGTCGTAGAGCATGATCAGGCGGTTGCCGTGGGCGATGGCATCGCGCATGTTATGGGTAATCATGAGGGTGGTCAGCTTATCCCGCTGCACGATCTTCTCCGTGGTGTCCAGAACCTTGGCCGCCGTTTTGGGGTCCAGGGCGGCGGTGTGCTCGTCCAGCAGCAGGAGCCGGGGCTTCTTCAGCGTGGCCATCAGCAGAGTCAGGGCCTGCCGCTGGCCGCCGGAGAGCAGGCCCACCTTGCTGGTCAGCCGGTCCTCCAGTCCCAGATCCAGGATTTTCAGCAGCTCCCGGTACTGCTCCCGCTCGGTGCGGGTGATGCCGGGGCGGAGGGAGCGGCTCTGCCCCCGGCGGGCGGCCAGGGCCAGGTTTTCCTCGATCTGCATGGTGGCCGCGGTGCCCATCATGGGGTCCTGAAACACCCGCCCCAGAAATGCCGCCCGCTTGTGCTCCGGCAGCTTGGTAACGTCCTGTCCGTCGATGGTGATGGTGCCGGAATCCACCTGGAACACGCCAGCGATGGCGTTCAGCATGGTGGACTTGCCCGCACCGTTGCCGCCGATTACGGTGACGAAATCGCCGTCCTCCAGTGTCAGGTTCAAATCATTCAGGGCAACCTTCTGGTTGACCGTACCGGGGTTAAAAGTCTTGTAAACGTTTTTGATCTCAAGCATTGCTGCTGCCGCCTTTCTTTACCGCAACGCGGGTGAAGTATTTTGCTTTCCAGTATGGAACCGCAAGGAAGATGGCGACCACGATGGCGCTGAGCATTTTGAGCAGGTCGGTATCGATCTTGAACCAGATGCAGATCTGCATAACAATGTAGTAGATGACGCTGCCGATGCCAACACTGAGCAGCTTGAGCGCAAAGTTGCGAAAAATCTTGCTGAACACGGCTTCACCGATAACAACGGCAGCCAGGCCGATCACGATAGCACCGCGGCCCATCTGGACATCAGCAAAGCCCTGGTACTGGCTGAGCAGCGCACCGGAAAATGCCACCAGACCATTGGAGAGCATCAGGCCCAGCACAATGTTGAAATTAGTGTTAATGCCCTGCGCCCGCGCCATGTTGGCGTTGCAGCCGGTAGCGCGGATGGAGCAGCCAAGCTCGGTGCCGAAGAACCAGTACAAAATAGCGATAACAACCACCATAAGAACGGCCACGATCAGGATGGTATTGCGGTAAAACGGAACGCCTTTGATATAACGCAGGGATACCAGCAGGTCATATTTGTCCACGTTGATAGCCTGATTGGCTTTTCCCATGATTTTCAGGTTGACCGAATATAGGGACAACTGGGTTAAGATACCGGCAAGGATGGCCGGAATGCCCATAAACGTGTGGAACAGGCCGGTCACCAGGCCAGCCAGCAGGCCAGCACCAAACGCCAGCAACAGGGACAGCCAGACGTTCATGCCGGAAGTCATACACATGATGCAGACCGCACCGCCAAGGCCCAAGGTGCCGTCTACCGTCAGGTCGGCAACATCCAGGATGCGGAAGGTAAGGTAAACGCCAATCGCCATAATGGCCCAAATCAGGCCCTGCGCCAATGCGCCCGGCATGGCATTGAACAATGTTGCAATGTTCAAGAGATTGTCAACTCCTTAAAAAAGATATAGTCTTTTTAATTATATCAAAAAATCGCGGGAAAGAAAAGCCTTTTCCGCGATTTTTGTATTAAGGCAATACCGCATAATTCTAAGTGCCGATACGGCGAGCGAGGTGCTGCAGATGCTAAGCCAAAAGCGCAGATAATACTGGATGTCTTATCGAGCATTTTGG
>OJRX01003268.1_pt1 | contig 11200 bp, 9 predicted proteins | sample 1599301 | NCBI WGS metagenome assembly OJRX01 (sample SAMN04168656, study PRJEB22393) | human gut metagenome | biome: human gut microbiome; feature: stool | host: Homo sapiens | collected 2014-03-17 | reverse complement strand
GGATCAGACCATCAGAGGTGAGTGCCTCGATACGTCTTACACCTGCTGCTACACCAGCCTCGGAAAGGATCTTGAAGCAGCTGATCTCGGAGGTATTCTTAACGTGGGTACCGCCGCAGAGCTCTGTGGAGAAGTCTCCCATTCTTACGACACGGACCTTATCGCCGTATTTCTCTCCAAAGAGCGCCATCGCGCCTGTCTTCTTTGCGTCCTCCAGACTCATAACATCTGTAACAACCGGAAGTGCCGCGCGGATCTCTTTATTTACAATATTCTCAACTTCCTTGATCTCATCCTGGCTCATTGCAGAGAAGTGAGTGAAGTCGAAACGAAGTCTGTCTCTTGTTACAAGGGAACCAGCCTGCTCAACGTGTGTGCCGAGTACGGTTCTTAATGCCTTGTGGAGAAGGTGGGTCGCACTGTGGTTTCTTCCGATCAGGGAACGGTTCTCCTCGTCTACCTTAAGAGTTACTGTCTCACCTGTCTGGAACATACCGCTTACCATATGTCCGATATGACCGATCTTTCCGCCCTGAAGATGGATCGTATCTTCTACCTCGAACTTGCCGTTCGCACTCTCGATCACGCCGCGGTCACCGACCTGACCGCCCATGGTTCCGTAGAATGGAGTCTCAGAGGTGATAACGCATGCTTTCTCACCGTCTGTCACCGCGTCTGCGATCTCATCCTCGCCTTCGTCATCAGCGGCAAGTCTTACGAGGGCTGTCACCTTGGACTCATCCTCAAGCTTGTCATATCCTGTGAAAGCGGATGTTAAGGATGCGTCGAGTTTCTGGTAGATATCGTCGCGTCCCATGTAGTTTGTAGTCTTTCTGGCGCTTCTCGCAGTCTCTCTCTGAACCTGCATTGCCTTGTGGAAACCTTCCTCATCGACAGTGAGTCCCTTATCGTCAAGGATCTCCTTTGTCAGATCGATCGGGAATCCGTAAGTATCGTAAAGTTTGAACGCATCCTCACCTGCAAGGACTTTTGTTCCCTTTGCTTCCATGTCTTTTTCAAGGTCAGCAAGGATCTCAAGTCCTTTGTCGATCGTGTTTGCGAAGCGCTCCTCCTCCTGGTCGATGACGCGGAGGATCATATCTTTCTTCTCTTCCAGTTCCGGATAACCGTCCTTGGAGAGGTCGATCACAACCTGGGCGAGCTTTGTCATGAAGTTTCCTTCGATCCCGAGGATACGTCCGTGACGTGCAGCTCTTCTTAAAAGTCTGCGGAATACATAACCTCTGCCCTCGTTGGACGGCATGATTCCGTCAGATGCCATAAATGTGCAGCTCTTTACGTGGTCAGCGATGATACGGAGGGAAACGTCTTTCTTGTCGTCCTCCTCGTATCTGCAGTGAGCCAGAGTGCCCACCTCGTCCATCAGAGCGCGGTTTGTATCTACGTCGAAAAGGGATGCAACATCCTGGCAGACAACAGCCAGTCTCTCAAGTCCCATACCAGTATCGATGTTCTTCTGGATCAGATCGGTGTAATTTCCGTGTCCGTCATTGTTGAACTGGGAGAATACAACATTCCATACTTCCATGAAACGGTCTCCTTCGCCGCCCATAACGTCCTCCGGACCTGTTCCATACTTCTCTCCGCGGTCATAGTAGATCTCAGAACACGGACCGCACGGACCAGCGCCATGCTACCAGAAGTTATCCTCTCTGCCAAAGCGGAAAATACGCTCTGCCGGAATACCCATCTCTTTGTTCCAGATATCAAATGCCTCGTCATCGCTCTCGAACACAGACGGATAGAGACGATCCGGATCAAGTCCGACAACCTCGGTTAAAAATTCCCAGGACCAGTGAATCGCTTCCTCTTTGAAATAATCACCGAAGGAGAAGTTGCCAAGCATCTCAAAAAAGGTACCATGACGGGCAGTCTTACCGATATTCTCGATATCGCCGGTACGAATACATTTCTGACAGGTACATACTCTTGTTCTCGGCGGAATCTCCTGACCCGTAAAATATGGCTTTAACGGAGCCATACCAGAGTTGATAAGCAGAAGGCTGTTATCATTATGCGGAACCAGAGAGAAACTCTTCATTGCCAGATGTCCCTTGCTCTCAAAAAAGTCTAAGAACATCTTTCTAAGTTCGTTCACACCGTATTTTTTCACGTTGCTTCCTCCTATAGTTACTTCTATTTAAGTAAAATTTTCCTCATTCTTTATATCCTATCATAGGAATTTACATTTCGCAAGAGGTTTATCGGTACAAAAAGTGTGCAAAAATGGGACCCTTACCGCAATTCTATATGCCGCAAAAGTCCCATTTTCTATTTTTTTCACTACTCTGCCGGAAGATACGATTCATACAAATCCAAAAGCTCATACGCCCGATCCCGCGTCGAATTTGCCAGCGACGCCGTGTACTCGACATTTTCCATCGTGCCGCCCTTGTAGCGCTCCGCCGCCTGTTTCGCCGCCGTATCACGTTCCCGGATCCATCTACGTTCCAGACCACGCAGCGTGTCTGTCTCCTCGTCTGGAAGCACCGCCATGATTGCCTGATAAATCTGATTTAATTCGGCATCCCAGAGCCGGTACTCATACGCGACCGCCTCCCGCATCGCGTCGGTCGTATTCGCACTTCCCGAATTTTCCAGGTTTTGAATCGTATTCTCGATCTCGCCCAGCCGGTTCCGGTAATCTTCCGCTGTCCGGTCCGAGCCTGCACCTGTCCCGGAGGACGCGCCTCGCGCAGGAGATACAATTCCATTTTCAACCGGGGACACAACCGCCCCTGTATTCACAGAATGATCCAACTCATCGCCCGCGCTCTGCTTCTCTGCCGCCTTAGCAACCGCCCGATTATCTGCACGTTTTTCCTTTTGTTCACCTAAAGACTGGACAGAAACATCTCCTTCCGCCTGCATACAGGCTCTATCTTCTGTCCCCACACTTTCCGCATGCGCCATTTTTTTAGAAGATGGCTCCGGCGCATCCTCCGCCAGACCATTTTCCGCTGCTTCCGCCGCAAATGGTTCCGCCTCATACATCGCCTCCGGTCCGACCGTCAGGCTTCTCTCACTTCCCGCCTGCTCCCGGATATAACGCCGCGTTGCCGCCGTCGTCACAATCCCCAGCACCAGAATCAGACCGAGGGCAGCGATCATTCCTTTATTTTTCAAATTACTCTCAACCGCCTTTGCTATTCCTGTTCACTTGATAATTTTAAAATAGCACATTTAAGACGGTTTGAAAATAGATGATCGAAAGATGTAAACATATCGTAAGGGTTGTTATAGTAACTGCTCACAGGTAGGAATTTTCTGAACTGAAAATTCCGTACAATACAGTTCCGGATGCAGATTTTGCCGATTTGGAATGCGAAGCATCGGCAAAATCCTGTTACTGGGCACACATGTGTGAGCAGTAACGAGCTATACCCCCGGATCCACCATCAGCTCGTCCCCATCCGCCGCCGAAGTAGCCAAAAAGTCACATCTCTCATTCTCCGGATGCCCATTATGCCCCTTCACCCAGAAAAACGAAATCTGATGGGGTTCCTTGGCAGCGAGCAGGCGCTTCCATAGATCTACATTCTTAACCTCCTCATTTTTGCCGCGTTTCCAGCCCTTTTTGATCCAACCCTCGATCCAGTGCTGGTTAAAAGCGTTAACGAGATACTGGGAATCTGAATAGAGTTCGATCTCGCAGGGGCGGTTGAGCGCCTCGAGACCGGCGATGGCTGCCATCAGCTCCATACGGTTGTTCGTAGTTCGTTTGTAGCCGCCGGAAATCTCTTTCGTGTGCAGTTTTCCTGCCGGATCTACATAGTGAATGACGGTTCCAAATCCGCCCGGACCATCTGGATTGCCGCGGGCGGCGCCGTCTGTGTATATAGTTACTTTCAAGTCAGAAATCTCCTTTATGTCTATTATTGAAACTTAGCGGTCCCATTTATCGCAGAGCGAGTTGATCTGGTCGGCAAAACGTGCTAAATCTTTGTTCGCCCCGCCCTCGTTATGCATAACAACACGGCGCAGGCGGTCGCAGGCTGCCAGCAGGCGGGCAAATACACCAGCCGCTTTCTTCGTTGCTTCGTTCACTGCCGGTTTCTGAATCGGAATACCCTTCGTAACAGTCACGAAGCATCCCTCTTTCAGGTCGTAGGAACTGCCGGAGAACGGAGCCATCGCATTGATGCCGTAAGTCTCCTTGACCGTCTCTGCAAATGCATCGCACACTGTGTCATCGCCGTGTACCACGAAGACCTGGGACGGTTTTTCCATAAAACTGCCAACCCACTCCAAAAGCCCGGTCTCGTCCGCATGACCGCTGATGCCCTCGATCTTCTCGATCCGTGCTTTGACCTCGATCGACTCACCGAACAGCTTCACTTCCTCGCGTCCCTCAGTAATGCTGCGTCCCAGTGTGCCGACTGCCTGATAGCCAGCAAACAAAATCGTACACTCCGGTCTCCAGAGGTTGTGTTTCAGATGATGGCGGATACGGCCCGCATCACACATGCCGGCTGCCGAGATGATAACCTTCGGTTCCTCGTTGAAGTTGATTGCAACGGAATCGCTGCTGGTGATCGAGAGATGCAGACCCGGGAAAGAAATCGGATTGATGCCCTTTTTTACCAGATCCTTCGTCTCCTCATTGTAGCAATCCATCATATTGTCCTTGAACACGCCGGTCGCTTCCACCGCCATCGGGCTGTCTAAGTAAACCGGAAATACGCCGTGCCCGGTTACAAGGTTCTTCTCCTTGATAATACGGATGTAATTCAACACTTCCTGCGTTCTGCCGACCGCAAATGCCGGGATCACGACATTGCCGCCCTTATCCAGCGTCTCCTGAATCACGCGGGCAAATTCTTCCACGTGATCGCCTGTATTCTTGTGGAACCGACCGCCGTAAGTGCTCTCCATGACAACATAATCCGCCTGACGGATGTACTGCGGGCTGCGGATGAGCGGCTTGTTTTTGTTACCGATATCACCTGAAAATACAATCTTCTTGGAACAATCGTCTTCTTTCATCCAGATCTCGATCGAAGCCGAACCAAGCAGATGTCCCACATCGACAAACCGAATCTCCAGATTGTCATTCAGACGGATAATCTCATTGTAATTGCAGGGGACAAAGTGATGCAGTACCCCTTCTGCATCGTTCATCGTGTAAATCGGTGTCACCTCCGGTTTTCCGGCACGCATGGCTTTCCGGTTTTTCCACTCCGCTTCTGACTCCTGGATATGGGCGCAATCTTTCAGCATGATATCACACAGATCGCAGGTCGCGCGCGTCGCCATAATCTGTCCGCGGAATCCCCTCGCATAGATAAGCGGAAGCAATCCCACATGATCGATATGAGCGTGCGTCACCAACACATAGTCCACATCCGAATACGGAATCGGAAGTTCTGCATTTTCATACTTGTTGATCCCCTGTTCCATACCGCAGTCAATCAGAATATTCAGCCCGCATGCTTCCAGAAAATGACAGCTGCCTGTAACCTCATGATCCGCACCGATAAATGTAAGCCTCATAAAATCAGCCCCCTGTTCTGTCGTTTGTGTTTCCGCATACCCCTTGCGGAAAGTGTTTTTGCTATTAGCCTCATTATAACTGATTTCTGACAATTTTGCAATTTCCCCGATAAAGTTTCGATAAAATTTTCATAAAATCACCTTATCTGTCCCACATTCCCATTCCAGACAACGCACCATTTTCCCAACAAGAGCCAGACCTATTCTACTATATAATAATACAGATCATCCCTCCATTGCTGTCATTGATGATTTTCTGCAGCGTATCCTGCAGCTTCACCTGGCAGTCCTCAGTGAGCTGGGAGATCTTCGCCTGAATCCCGTCATCGACGATCTGGGCGATTGATTTTCCAAAAATATTGGTTTCCCAGATGCCTTCCTCACCTTTTCCAGCATTCTCCCGGATGTATCGGATCAAATCCTCTGCCTGCTGTTCATTTCCCACAATCGGCGCGATCTCAGTCTCAATCTGCGCCTTGATGAGATTGATGGACGGCGCCTGCGCTTTCATTTTGACTCCATATTTATTACCGTGGCGCACCACCTGCGGCTCATCGAGGACGATCTCCCCGCGTTCCGGCGTGACAACCCCATAGCCCTTCTTGCGCGCCTGCGTGAGCGCCACGGATGCCTTTTCATACTCGCTCTGCATCGACGCCAACCGCTTCAAGGTCTGCATCAGCTGGTACTCGCCCTCGATCGGCATTCCCACATACTCGCTGAGGATCTGATAATAATGCCCGTCGTCCAGCTCGACCACCGCCTGAACGCTGCCATCATCCATTTTCATTGATACAATCCGGATCCGGCGGATCGCTTCTCCTGTTTCCTCCGGCAGCGCCAACGCCACATCGCGCATATGTACCGTCCGTTCCATCATCCCCCGGACTGCCTGTATGACCTCCGATTTAAGCCAATGGCTGTTTGGCAGAATCTCCAGCCATTTCGGAATCGAAAAATCGATCTCCGTGACCGGAAATTCCAGAAGCACCTGCCCCAGAATCTCCCGGATATCCTCGGCGCGCAGCTGCTCACAGTTGACTGGGAGCACCTGCACCTCATATTTTTCGGTCATCCGGGCTGCCAGCGCCCGCGTCTCCTCCGAATATGGTTTCTGCGAGTTTAAAAGCACCAGAAACGGCTTTCCCAGTTTTTTCAGTTCCTGCACGGTCTTCTCTTCCGCCGGAACATAATTCTCCCGTTTCAACTCCCCGAAACTGCCGTCCGCCGTAACCACAAGCCCGATCGTCGAATGATCCGTGATGACCTTGCGCGTTCCCAGCTCGGCTGCCGCTGTAAATGGGATCTCCTCCTCATACCACGGCGTCCGCACCATGCGTTCTTTCTCGTTTTCAATATGACCGGCAGCGCCCTCCACCATGAAACCGACGCAGTCAATCAGGCGGACCCGCACCTCCACACCGTCCCCAAGCGAGAGCTTTGCCGCCTCTTTAGGGATAAATTTCGGTTCCGTTGTCATGATCGTTTTCCCCGCCGAAGACTGGGGAAGTTCATCCCGGGCGCGCTCGCGGGCATGGACATCTTCCAGCCCCGGAAGGACGAGAAGTTCCATAAAGCGCTTAATAAAGGTCGATTTCCCTGTCCGAACCGGACCAACCACCCCAATATAGATCTCGCCGCCGGTTCGCGCCTGGATATCGCTGTATACATTAAAATGATCCATAAAAATACCCCCTTGGTCTGCTGATACAATGTATTCAGACCATAAGGGGGTTATGAATATTCCCATTTGGAAAGCTCCGGCTCACAGAACATTTTTATTCGCTCAGATAAGCCTTCTTCACTCTCTCATTATTCATTAGTTCTTTCGCATCACCGCTCAGAACGATATTGCCCGTCTCAAGCACATATGCTTTATTGGAAATGGAGAGCGCTTTTTTCGCATTCTGCTCGACCAGAAGAACGGTCACTCCGTCCTTGTTGATTTCCTGGATAATATCGAAAATCTCATTAACATAGAGTGGGGACAGACCCATCGACGGCTCGTCGAGAACGATCAGGCGCGGATGGCTCATGAGGGCGCGTCCCATCGCAAGCATCTGCTGCTCGCCGCCGGACAAAGTTCCGGCAAGCTGGTTCTTGCGCTCTTTCAGACGCGGGAAACGCTTGTAAATCATTTCGATCGTATCTTCAATTTCCTTCTTGTCATTTCTCGTATACGCACCCATTTTCAGGTTCTGGAGAACCGTCAGGGAAGCGAACACACGGCGCCCCTCCGGCACGTGGGCGATTCCCATTGATACCAGCTTATAGCCCGGTACATGGGTAATATCCGTTCCTTCAAATGTGATATTGCCTGCCTTGGACGGCAGCAGACCCGTGATCGTGTGAAGCGTCGTCGTCTTTCCGGCTCCATTGGCACCGATCAGTGCTACCACATCGCCCTGTTCTACCTCAAAGGAAATTCCCTTGAGTGCCTGTATCACACCATAATATACCTGTAAATCTTTTACTTCCAGCATTGACATACGAAACTTCCCCCCTATTCTCCCAGATATGCTTTGATAACTTCTGGATTGCTGAGTACCTCACTGGTCGGTCCCTCTGCCAGCATATGACCGAAGTTTAAGACCGTCAGGCGCTCGCAGATACCGGAGACCAGCTTCATATCATGCTCAATGAGAAGTACGGTCATATCAAAATGATCGCGCACGAAACGGATCGTCTTCATCAGCTCTGCCGTCTCATTCGGGTTCATGCCGGCTGCCGGCTCGTCAAGAAGCAGAAGCTTCGGCTCGGTCGCCAGCGCTCTGGCGATCTCCAGCTTTCTCTGCTTGCCGTATGGGAGGTTCGATGCCTTATAATCAAACTCTTTGTCGAGGTCAAACACCTTCAAAAGCTCCATCGCGCGCTCATCCATCTCTTTCTCAACCTTGTAATAGGACGGAAGACGCAGAATGCCGCTCAGCGTAGAATATTTATGATGGTTGTGAAGACCAACTTTTACATTGTCAAGCACGCTCAGCTCCTTGAACAGACGGATATTCTGGAAGGTTCTCGCGATGCCTGCCTGATTGATCTGGATTGCCTTGTGACCGGTAATGTCCTTTCCATCCAGCAGAATCCGTCCGCCATCCGGCTTGTACACGCCCGTCAAAAGGTTGAAAATAGTCGTTTTACCAGCGCCGTTCGGTCCGATCAGGCCGTAGAGCTGTCCTTTTTCTATCGTGATGCTGAAATCATCGACCGCTTTCAGACCGCCAAAAGAAATACTTAAATTTTTTACATCCAGCATTGCCATGATTTACGCCTCCCCTTCTGTCTTCTTTTTCCGGAATGATGAAAAGATGCGCCCGCGGACCTCGATCGCCTTCGGACTGGAGGTCAAAAGCATCATTACAATCAGGACGACCGCGTAAATCAGCATACGGTAATTATTGAGGCTTCGAAGCATCTCCGGAAGCAGGGTTAAGATAACCGCCGCGATCATGGAACCACGGATATTTCCGATGCCGCCCAGAACCACAAATACAAGGATCATAATGGACATATTATAACCGAAGCTTTTCGGGGTCGCTGCCAGCGTCGCCAGGTTGTGTGCGTACAGGACGCCTGCCACACCGGCTAAAGAAGCAGAGATGGTAAATGCCATCAGTTTGTATTTCGTGATATTGATACCCACAGACTCTGCCGCAATACGGTTATCGCGGATCGCCATGATCGCACGGCCTGTCCGGGAATTGATGATATTCAATACAATAAACAGGGTCAGGAGTACCAGGATAATGCCGATCGTAAAGGTCGCCGTCTTCGGTGTACCTGTGATACCCTGTGCACCCTTGATGATCACCTGACCGTCCGCTGCCAGCTTTAAGGAAGCTACGTCTTTCATGGAAACGTGGATGCCGTTTCCGTCGATGCCGACGTACAGAACATTGATAATATTTTTAACGATCTCACCGAATGCCAGCGTTACAATCGCCAGATAGTCTCCTTTCAGACGCAGAACCGGAATACCGATGAGGATACCAAATACCGCCGCTACCGCCGCACCGACAAAAAGCGCCAGAATGAAGCGTACCTGGTTGCTTGCGATCACATTTTTCATGGCATGATTAAAAAATGCACCTGAAAACGCACCCGCACACATGAATCCGGCATGACCCAGACTCAGCTCGCCGAGGATACCAACCGTGAGGTTTAAGGAAACCGCCAAAATCGTATAGGTACAAAGTGGAACCAGAATACCCTTTAAAAGACTGTTTACATGGCCGCCTGCCATCATAATCTGAATCAGAATGTAACAGCCTATTACAATCGCATATGTGATCGCATTCTGAATCCGAATTTTATTTTTATATGCGTTCATTTTAAACACCTGCACTTTCTCTTGCTTATTGCAGTTCATGCACCATCTTGTTTTCACACGGCACTTTCCGTTTCAAAAGTCCCCGGCATGAACCATCGTATAATTTTCTCTATTATACTTTCTCCGTCATCTTCTTGCCGAGAATACCGGTCGGGCGGACCAGAAGCACGATAATCAGGACAGAGAATACGATCGCGTCAGAAAGCTGGGAGGAAATATACGCCTTGGCAAGGTTTTCAATGATACCAAGCAGGATACCGCCGATAAATGCGCCCGGGATCGAACCGATACCGCCAAATACCGCTGCCACGAATGCCTTGATACCCGGCATGGAACCGGTGTACGGAGACAGGGACGGGTACGCCGAGCAGAGCAGCACGCCTGCTACTGCCGCCAGGGCGGAACCAATCGCAAAGGTTACGGAGATCGTGCGGTTTACATTGATACCCATCAAGGTTGCCGCACCGCGATCCTCAGAAACCGCCAGCATCGCCTGCCCCATTTTCGTCTTGTTGATAAATGTCATCAGGGCAGCCATAATCACGATACAGCTTAAAATCGTCACGATCGTGACACTGGAGATCGAAAGCTTGCCGCCAGCCAGCTTTAATGCCGGTACAGTAATAACTGATGTAAACTGTCTCGCATTGGAACCAAAAATCAGAAGCGCCACGTTCTGGAGCAGATAACTGACACCGATGGCGGTGATCAGAACTGCCAGCGGGGACGCGTCACGCAACGGTCTGTATGCAACTCGCTCGATCGTAACGCCCAGCACTGTACACACAACCACCGAAGCCAGAATACCCACAACCGGAGAACCGCCCATCGTTGTGACAATCGTAAACACTGTGAAACCGCCTACCATGATGATATCGCCGTGTGCGAAGTTCAGCATACGCGCGATGCCATAAACCATGGTGTAGCCCAGTGCAATGATCGCATAGACACTTCCCAGACTGATGCCATTGATTAAATAAGAAAGAAAACTCATATGTATACACCTACCTCTTTGTTTCTACGTTTTCGCATTTCCCTGTACACGCATTTCGCTGCACATGTTTACCTGTGACCGAATTTAGCAGAACAAACATGACCGTCTCGCAGTCCGCAGAAAGCAAACACCCAGTCGTCGTCGCAGGCAAGCATGTGCAGTGAACCGTTTTAAAAAGAAAGCTGTTACTAAATGCCAGCCAGCCATCAGTGCCGCCGGACATCCAGTAACAGTCCCATCAGAGCTACATACATATAGCCGCAACGGTTCTGCAGTTTTTAAATTTTTAATTACTGCATCATCTCATATTTGCCGTCTTTGATCTCTACAGCTTTCGGCGCTTTCTGCGGCTCGCCTTCTGC
>OJRX01003216.1_pt1 | contig 11379 bp, 12 predicted proteins | sample 1599301 | NCBI WGS metagenome assembly OJRX01 (sample SAMN04168656, study PRJEB22393) | human gut metagenome | biome: human gut microbiome; feature: stool | host: Homo sapiens | collected 2014-03-17 | reverse complement strand
CCGGTGGCAGGCACCACCCGCGACGTGGTAGAGCAGGCGGTGCAGCTGGGGGATATCCGGCTGAACCTCTTTGACACCGCCGGTCTGCGCGAGACCGAGGACGCCATTGAAGCGGAGGGCATCCGCCGCAGCTGGAAGAAACTGGAAGAGGCTGGCCTGATCCTGGCGGTGTTCGATGGCTCGGAGCCGCCTACCCGGGAAGATCTGGAGCTGGCCCGGCGTTGTGCGGGCCGCCCGGCCATTGCCCTGGTGAACAAGGAAGATAAACCCACGCAATTTGATGCGGAGCTCATCGCCCCGTACTTTGCCATGGTGCTGCCGGTGTGCTGTCAGGAGGAGGGCAGCCGCAAGGTCATTGCGGCTGCCGTGGCGCGCCTGCTGGGCACCAGCCAGATCGACCCCCACGCGGCCAGCCTGTCCGGCCAGCGGCAGCTGTCGGCGGCCCTGCGGGCGCGGGATGCCGCAGCGGGTGCACGGGAGGCCGTGGAGGCCGGGTTCGGGTTGGATGCCGTGTCGGTGTGCGTGGATGACGCGCTGGACGCACTGTGTGAGCTCACCGGCGAAAACGCCTCGGAAGCCGTCATCGAACAGGTGTTCGAGCGGTTCTGCGTGGGTAAATAAGGGCGGGAATGTTCTCTTTTGACACCAAAAGAGAAGAAAAGTGCGGCGGTGCCTGCAAGGCATGAAAGCCCCAGTGGGGCTTTCAAGTCGCAGACCGGTTTGCGCAGCAAATGCTGTGCGTTCAGCACAGCAAGGTCACAGCGATTTCGACGCGCTGGAGGCGGCGGGTTGCGGCTCCCTGCGTCTGCTTCGTGCCTTGGACGGCACTCGCATCCTGCAGGCCGCTGCCCCAACAGCTCCTCCCTGTTTCGGCCGCTGGCCGCGGTCGTCGCCGTTGCAAACTAGGGGCTGCTCGCCCCTAGTAACCCCAAAGCTGTTGGGCTCCATACAAAAAATCCAAGCCGCTGCGCTAGAGGATTTTTTGTGTTCCGCCGATTTGAAGTCGCTTGCGCGACGAAACGTAAGGGCAACAGCATGTTTTTATGCTGACGTGAATGCTCCCGCAGGGAGCCAGCATCAGCAAATGCCGTTTGCCGTTACGACCCTCCCTGTGAAAAAGCAACTCCGAAACGGCCGCAGCCGTTTCGGAGTTGCAAATAAAAATACTATTTCCGCTATTTATGCTCAGAGCGAAGCGGAGAGCATTCCAAATCGTCTCTCCCGCTTTAATGCGCCTTCACAAAATCCTCCGGCGAGACTTCGCCGTTCTGGCGGAGCACCTGTTTCAGCACCTGCATCACGCCGTATTCCCGGTGGGACGGTGCCAGGAACGACACCTGCGCCCGCAGCGGTCCGCTGCCGTTCTCCATCAAAAAGCCGTACTTCGCGGTGGTGAGCATCTCGGCATCGTTGTAGGTGTCACCAAAGGCCATCATGCTGTCGGCCGGAATGCCCAGCAGTGCACCCACCTTTGCCAGTGCTGCACCCTTGTGCACACCTGGGTTCATCACATCCACCCAGTTTCTGCCTGCCACTGCCACCGAGAATGCACCGCCATTTCCGGTGTGGAATGCGCCGTAGATCCGGTCGAAGGCTTTCTGCGAGTCGTCGTTGGGCAGATAGACGGTAAACTTATCCGCCGCCGCTTCCACAGCAGTCAGGTCATCCACGTATTCCACCCGGGTATAAAAATTTTTGAAAACTTTATCGTATTTCTCGTCCTGCTTTTCCGCGTAGGCCGCCTGCAGTCCGCACAAAAGGCCCACGTCTCCGGCCTGCTTTGTGCTGCGGGCCAGCTGCCGCCAGCCCTCGGCAGGCATTTCGGACACAAACAGGTCTTTTCCCTTCCAGCGGGCAGCACCGCCGTTGTCGCCAATGAGAATGATCTCCTCCAGCAGATCGGGGAACATCGTTTCCAGTGTGTACAGAGGCCGCCCGCTGGCGGCGGCAAACAAGATGCCCTGCCCGGCCAGTGCACGGATGGTCTCGGTAAACTTTGGCGGCAACTGGCTGTACTCGTCCAGAAGGGTCGCGTCCATGTCCGATGCGATCAGGCGAATGCGGTCCATTGCAGTTTCCTCACTTATCCGATGTAGCTGATGTTCACGTCCATATCGCCCTTATAGCCGGGCAGGCGTGCCGTGCAGGTGCCCTGCCACAGGGCGCAGTCGATGGGGCTGCTGGCAACACCATAATGCGCGTTCCAGATGGTATATTTTTTCAGGCTGTTCAGATTGACACGCTTGCGGTACCACAGGGTAGAGGCATACACACCGGGTTTGTAGCCCTGTGCCTTGACCTCCTCACAGAAGGCGATGGCGCACTTGGTGCGGTCCTCCATACCCAGACCGTCGGCGCGGCCGGAACCATTGGAAGCGCCGGATGCTTCGGTGTCAAAGAAGATGGGGTAATCCAGCTTGCGTCCGTTCAGTACGTAGGCGCAGGCAAAGGCTTCCTCCTTGGCTTCCTCCTCGGTGGTGGCCTGACTGAAGAAATACACGCCCACCTTCAGGCCCGCATTCTTCACATTGGTGAAATGCTCCTCGAACATGGGGTCCAGCACCAACGTGCCGGAAGCACCATAGCCGCGGTAGCCGATGCGGACGATCACAAAGCTCACGCCTGCCTTTTTGATCTGGTTCCAGTCGATGTTCTTCTGATACTTGGAAACATCCACACCGAAGGTCTTGCCATTTTCCAGCACACCGTCCGCATTGAAGTAATAGAGTTTATTGTCGATGCACTGGATGCCGGTCACCGGCTTGTTGGTGGTCTGGCTGTAGTAGTAGGTCTTGCCGCCGGAGGTGCGCCAGCCGGAGTAGGCCGGCTCCGGCTGGGACTCGTCTTTGCCCAGCCAGCCGAACAGGAAATTGAGCAGCCAGGTGAAAAAGCCGTTCTCATCGCTCAGGTCGATGCACTGGGCCTCGGCGGCATCCATGGCACCGGCATCCAGCGCGGCACGGATCTCTTCCGGTGTCAGCACCACGCTGTTTTCCGGCGTGTGCTGGTTCGTGCTGTTCTCCTCCGCTTCGGTGGCCTGTACAGGCGGCGCTTCCGGGTCCTGTGCAGCAAGCTCCGGGGTCTCCGTCTGCAGGGTGGGCATTGCCGTTTCCTGCTGTGCAGAAACAGTCTCGGTCACTGCCGCGGTACTTTCTTCCGGCTGTGCAGCCAGTGCCAGCGGTGCGCCCATTGAAAAGGTCATTGCCAATGCCAGAACTGCCGCTGCACACCGCGTTTTGCCGCGGGTGCTGCGGGCAGTCAGTTTATTCCAGAACGTTTTTTTCATGCTGTGCTCCATACCTCATGTATTTTTATCGGGATGCCGCCCTTCGCAAAAAGGGCAGCGTTTCATCTTCTCAATACTCTTTCAGTATACACCCGCGGGCAAGCCCCCGTCAATTGCCGCACACTGCAAAGCGCAGCTCCGAAAAGCTGCCGCCCCGGTATCAGAAAATGCTCCAAAATAGATACGTCTCAGCCCGCAAAAACATTGCACAAAGCCAAAAATTGCAGATATTTCCAGCAAAATCAGCATTTTGTCTTGTTGTCTTGACATGTGTATGGTATTATACTTGACATGCAGTTTTTGCATTGAATCCACCATCTTGAAACAGAAAGGCAGTTTCTCATGTCAAATGTGAAAGATTTCTTAAAACGCAAGGATATCGTCATCACCCCGCAGCGCTATCTCATTGAAGCGCTGGGTGCCATGGCGCAGGGCCTGTTTGCCAGCCTGCTGATCGGCACCATCATCAAGACGCTGGGCCAGCAGACCGGCCTTGACGTGCTGGTAGACCTTGGCGGCTACGCCACGGCCATGAGCGGCCCGGCCATGGCCTGCGCCATTGGCTGGGCACTGCACTGCCCGCCGCTGGTGCTGTTCAGCCTGATCACCGTAGGCTACTCGGCCAATGCTCTGGGCGGCGCAGGCGGCCCGCTGGCCGTGCTCATCATTGCCATCGTGGCTTCCGAGCTGGGCAAGGCCGTGAGCAAGGAGACCCGCGTGGACATCCTCGTGACCCCGCTGGTGACCATTTTTTCCGGCGTGGGCCTTTCCATGCTGATCGCCGCACCCATTGGCGCTGCCGCAAGTCAGGTGGGCACCCTGATCATGTGGGCCACCGAACAGGCTCCGCTGGTCATGGGCATTCTGGTATCTGTCATTGTGGGCGTGGCGCTGACCCTGCCCATTTCCTCTGCCGCCATCTGCGCCGCGCTGGGTCTGACCGGCCTTGCCGGCGGTGCCGCCGTGGCAGGCTGCTGCGCCCAGATGATCGGCTTTGCCGTGATGAGCTACAAGGAGAACGGCGTGGGCGGTCTGGTCAGTCAGGGCCTTGGCACCAGCATGCTGCAGATGGGCAACATCGTCAAGAACCCCCGTATCTGGATCGCGCCCACACTGGCCAGTGCCATCACCGGCCCGCTGGCCACCTGCGTGTTCCACTTTGAGATGAACGGTGCCGCTGTCTCTTCCGGCATGGGCACCTGCGGTCTGGTGGGCCAGATCGGCGTGTACACCGGCTGGGTCAGCGACATTGCCGCCGGTACCAAAGCCGCCATCACCCCGATGGACTGGGCTGCCATGGTGCTGCTGTGCTTTGTTCTGCCCGCCGTGCTGAGTGTGATCTTCTGCGAGATCGAGCGCAAGCTGGGCTGGATCAAAGAGGGCGACCTGAAGCTGAACTAACTTTTAGAATTGTCTCCGCTTCGCTCTGACAATATCAGCGGAAAAATATTTTTATATATAGCAAAGCCGGAATGACTGCGGTCATTCCGGCTTTGCCTTTTCACGATAAGGGGCCGGGCGGTGAACAGCCTTTTGCTACCGTCAGCCTGCAGCTGTCGCGCAGCAGATGGAGCTCAAACGATTCGTTTCCCGTCCAGCACTGCCTGCGTGAGGGTGTCGCCTTCATACACCAGCTTGAGGGAGAAATAAGGCCGTTCCTCATTCAGCAGCCGGAAGAAGATTTTGTCGCCCTCCCAGATGGGCAGTTCAGCCGCCTTATCCTTCGGCACCCATTCCAGCACGCCTTCCCTGCAGGCATCGCCCTGCACCATCTCGCCCGTCCATTCATCAGCGGTGTACAGGTGGATGAACTCGGTCATGTTGCCCCAAATAAAGGTCAGCAGACCCCGGGCGCGGAAGCGCTTCAGCGTCAGGCCGGTCTCCTCCTTCACTTCCCGCAGCAGACAGTCCTCCGGGCTTTCAAACCGCTCAAACTTTCCGCCTACACCGATCCATTTGTCGTGGTTGTAGTCGTCCTGCTTTTTGATGCGGTGCAGCATCAGGTAGGCATCGTCCCGTTCCAGATAGCACAGCGTGGTGCTGAAAATGGGAAATTCGGGGTTCATGAAGGCTCCTAGATTCATTGCGTTCTCCTTTTGATCTTGTTTTTGTGGAAAATGCCGTTTTTCGCTGCGGCCCCTCCCGTGAAAAAACACCCCCGGCAAAGCCCGCAGGCTTTGCCGGGGGTGCAAACCAAAAATAACTTTTTCCTCTGAATATGCCAGAGCAACGCGGCGGCAATTTAAAATCATTGCCCCTTCCGGCTTGCTCTTCCCTTGCCCGCATTGTTCAGCTTGCGCACAAGGTCGTTCTGATGCTTGCGCTGGCTGGGCGTGGGCTGCGGGTCTTTGGCCTCCTCGGCGCGGCGGCCGCTCTGGGCGGTGTCCGGATCGATGCGTTCCAGCGTCCACTCCTGATTGCCGCCTGCTACAAAGTTCCAGATCTGGGCCTGTGCGCCGTTGGCGGTGTTCATGCCCACAAGGTCGATGTATTTATCCGCCAGCACATTGCGGATGCGGGTGCGCCCGCTGCGGGTGGGCTCCAGCGCCCAGCACTGACTCAGCCCGCTGGTGCGGTCCCACTGGTGCAGCCATGTGCCCTCCACCACACCGCCAAGGGCCAGATCCATCATCTTTCCGGTAAAGCGGTTGCAGATGCGCCAGCGGCCCTCGCCTGCATCCACGAACTGCCACTGCTGCCACGGATGGCCCGCATAGCTCCACAGCTGGATGGCCGCGCCGTTCTCGGTGTTGAAGTTCTTTACTTCCAGTACCTTTCCATTGGGGGCTTTGATGATATAAAATTCATTTTCCAGAATGACTGCCTGCGATGCCTTTGCCATAGAGCACGACTCCTTTCCAGTTTGGTAGCCCTATTATAGCGTATTTGTCCTTTGGCAGCAAGAATGCTTTTCCATAATCTTTTTACGTTTTATTGTGCATTCTGACGTGTTTTTCATCACTGAAACGTTTACGTGCAACAAAAGCGTTTCCTGCCGGTTTCTCTTTGCACTCCGGCCTTTGTTGTGATACAATAAAGGCACATGTTTTAAGGGAGGGAATTGCTATGACCAACGAAACCTTGGAAACCATCAAAAACCGCCGCAGCTGCCGTGCCTATAAGCCGGAGCAGATCACAAACGAAGAACTGGATGCCGTGCTGGAAGCCGGCACCTACGCCGCCAGCGCCATGGGCCGCCAGAGCGCAAAGATCGTGGTCGTGCAGGACGCAGCCGCCCGCGCCCAGCTCACCCGCATGAACGCCGCTGTCATGGGCAGGGACACCGACCCCATGTACGGCGCTCCCACCATTCTGGTGGTGCTGGCCGATGCCGGTTCCAAAAATGCCGTGCAGGACGGCAGCCTTGTCATGGGCAATCTGATGCTGGCCGCGGCCTCGCTGGGGCTGGGCAGCTGCTGGATCAACCGCGCAAAGGAAGAGTTTGAATCCGACGAGGGCAAGGCCCTGCTCCGGCAGTGGGGCATCGAGGGCGATTGGGTCGGCATCGGCCACTGCATTCTGGGCTACCCTGCTGCAGACCCCAAGCCCGCAGCACCCCGCAAGCCGGATTATATCGTAAAAGTGTAAGGAGAACTATGAAGCCTGATTACAAGCTGGTCGCCAAGGCCAAATATATCCACGCCACCGCCGACCTTGCCAGTGAACTCTGGCATGAGGTGTACAAGCGCTATTACCCCGCAAAGCAGCTGGACACCCTTGTGGAAGAGCTGCAGAGCGCCGATGCCATTGAGGAGGACATCGACAACGATGTGAACTACTTCCTCGTGGTTCTGGGCGGCAAGACCATCGGCTACTTTGCGTGGAAGATGGAGAACACCGCCCTGCATCTGATGCACCTGTACCTCAGGCCCGAATACCGCGGCAAGGCACTGGGCCGGGACATCGTGCTCTCCTGCGAGCGGCTGGCCCGCGGCGAGGGCAAGGGCCGTGTGTGGTGCACCGTGCACGCCAAGGCCCTGCCGGTGCAGCAGTTCTTCAAGGCCCTGCGCTACCGCAATTTAAAGCCCGCCGAGCAGGAAAACGGCACCGTCCCCCGGGACGAAGTGGTGTTTGAGCACACGCTGGGCTAAAAAGCCGCAAATGCTATTGAAATTTCTCCCCGTTTGTACTACACTGGTGTAGTGTAATAAAGTGTCTGCCTGTGGGCGGCATCTGCAAAAAAGGAGAACAACATGGCAAAAGATCATCCTACCGGCCAGTCCGGTCTGTATCAGGCATTTTTGCAGCTCAAGACCCCGGAACAGTGCTACCGTTTTTTACAGGATGTGTGCAGCTATTCCGAGCTGAGCGCAATGGAGCAGCGCTACAACATTGCCGAAATGCTGGTGGACAAGCGCATCTACACCGAGATCATGGATAAGACCGGTGCATCCAGCGCCATCATCAGCCGGGTAAGCCGGGTGCTGAGTGCCAACGACAGCGTGCTGCGCGCCTTGCTGGAAGCGGAAAAAGCTGCCGACGATCAAAACTGAACTTCCACACAAACCATGCCGCGTGCCGCCCGTGCGGTATGCGGCTTTTATCATTCAACCGGGAAGGCAGAAGTCCCCACGCCAGCGGGGTCCTTCTATCGTTTTTCCTCATGCGGTGCAGATGCGCCGTCTTCATCAGAAATCAGGGAGGTTTGATTTTTATGAGCAAAGCTGTTGTATTTTTTGCCGAGGGCACCGAGGAATGTGAAGCCCTGCTGGTGGTCGATCTGCTGCGCCGCGCCAAGGTGGAGGTGACCGTGGCCAGCGCATCCGGCAGCCGCGAGATCGTGAGCAGCCACAAGGTGCATATCACCGCCGACGCACTGGCCGAAGAGGTGGATTATTCGGATGTGGACATGGTGGTGCTGCCCGGCGGCATCCCCGGCACCCCGAACCTTGCCGCCAACAAGACCGTTACCGACACCTGCGTTTCCTTTGCAAAGAGCGGCAAAAAGGTAGCTGCCATCTGCGCAGCACCCAGCGTGCTGGCATCTCTCGGCCTGCTGGAGGGCAGAAAAGCCACGGCGCACGCCGGTTTCCAAGACAAATTGGCCGGTGCCGAGGTGCTGGATACCGAAGTGGTAGTGGACGGCAATATCACCACCAGCTACGGTCTGGGCGGTGCCATCCCCTTTGCGCTGGAGCTGGTGCGCCAGCTGGCCGGGCAGGCTGAGGCCGACCGCATCCAGAACGCCATCGCCTACCGCCACTGAGGGAGGAAACTGAAATGCGTTTTGTCACCTGCCGCCTGCCGGACGGCGTAGAAGATCCGGCCATTCTTTCGCCGGACGGCACACAGATCTGGCCGCTGAGCTGGCTGGGCCTTTCCTATGAAACCTTGTCCGATGCCATCCCCTTTCTGACCCCGCAGGTGCGGGCAGGCCTGCAGCTTGCCATTGCGGGCATCCCGGCCCTGCCCGTGGATGCCGTGCAGCTGCAAAGCCCTATTCCCTGCCCGGCGCAGGATGTGGTGTGCCTTGGCATCAACTACATGGCCCACTCGGACGAAGCGGAGAAATACTCTGCCGATGCCTTTGCAACCAAACATCAGGATGCCATTTATTTTTCCAAGCGCGTTTCCCGCGCTGTGCCGGACGGCGGCTTTATTGAAGCTCACACTGACCTTGTGCAGAAGCTGGACTACGAATGCGAACTGGCTGTGGTTCTGGGCAAAGATGCCAGGGATGTGCCCGCCGGGCAGACAAAAGACTATGTGTTCGGCTACACCATCCTGAACGACGTTTCCGCCCGCGATGTGCAGACCGCCCACAAGCAGTGGTATTTCGGCAAAAGTCTGGACGGCTTCACGCCCATCGGCCCCTGCATCGTTACCGCAGACGAATTCGACACCTACCCGCCCAAGCTCGGCATCCGCAGCTTTGTCAACGGCGAAAAGCGGCAGGACTCCAACACCGGCCTGCAGATCTTTGATATCGACCATGTGATTCACGAGCTGACTCAGGGCATGACCCTGAAGGCCGGCACCATCATCGCCACCGGCACCCCGGCAGGCGTGGGCATGGGCATGGACCCGCCGCAGTTCCTGAAGCCCGGCGACACGGTGTGCTGCGAGATCGACGGCATTGGCAGTTTGACCAACACCGTGCGGTGAGCACTGGCATTTGTGCCAAACATCCACTGCGTTTTCCGTCTGTTTGCATGAAAATCCGCAGCGGCACTGCTCTTTTGCGGGTAGGTGTGGTATACTGGAACACGCGAAATACTGCGGCCGCTGGCCGTCAAAAAGGGGTAAATGAAACATGAAAGAATACGCATTCGGCATCGATCTGGGCGGCACCACTGCCAAGATCGGCCTGTTCAAGACCACCGGCGAACTGCTGGAAAAGTGGGAAGTTCCCACCGACACCTCCAACGCCGGTGAGCACATTCTGAAAAATCTGGCCGCTGCCGTGCAGGGCAAGATGCAGGAAAAAGGCCTTGCCGCTGAGCAGGTAGAGGGCGTGGGCGTGGGCGTGCCCGGCCCTGTGTTGGACAGCCGCATCGTGCCCATCATCTGTGCAAACCTCGGCGGCTGGGGCAAGCATAATGTGGCCGAAGAGCTTGGCGGTATGCTGGGCGGCATCAAGGTTCTGGTGGGCAACGATGCCAACGTGGCCGCTCTGGGCGAGATCTGGATGGGTGCCGCCAAGGGCTGCCGCAGCGCGGTCATGGTCACGCTGGGCACCGGCGTGGGCGGTGGTGTCATCGTCAACGGCAAGGTCATTGATGGCACCCACGGTGCCGGCGGCGAGATCGGCCACATCACCGTGGACCGCCACGAGACCGCTGCCTGCGGCTGCGGCAAGCACGGATGTCTGGAGCAGTATTCCAGTGCCACCGGCGTTGTGCGCTGCATGAAGAAGCTGCTGGACGAGAACCCGGATACCCCCTGCACCCTGCGCGGCACCGAGTTTGCCGCCAAGGACGTGTTTGATGCCGCCCGCAATGGCGACGCCCTTGCCGCCCGCGAGGTGGACGAGATGACCGATACCCTCGGCATGGCGCTGGCAACCATTGCCGCCACCGTGGACCCGGAGATGTTCATGGTGGGCGGCGGCGTGTCCCGCGCAGGCGAGGTGCTGTTTGCCCCGCTGCGGGAGCACTACAAGGTCTATGCGTTCAAATCCTGCCGTGAAACGCCCATCGTGCCCGCCATCCTCGGCAACGATGCCGGTATCTATGGTTCTGTGCGCCTGATCGTGGGTGAATAATTCAGCGGTATTTTTTCAGAAACTTAAAAACCCGGAAACGACGGTCGTTTCCGGGTTTTTCTTTGTACGTTCAATAAAATTTACAGCGTATCTTCCCCCGGCAGCTGATTCCACAGGCGGTAGTAGACGCCCTGCTTTGCCAGCAGCTGGTCGTGGGTGCCGGATTCCACGATGCCCTCTTCGCCCAGCACAAGGATGCGGTCGTAGTCCTTGATGGTGGTCAGGCGGTGGGCGATGGTGAGGGTGGTGCGGCCATGGGCCAGCTTTTCAAGGCTCTGGCCCACCAGGATCTCGCTTTCGTTGTCCAGTGCGCTGGTGGCCTCGTCCAGAATGAGGATGGGCGGGTTCTTCAGGAACACCCGCGCAATGGCGATGCGCTGCTTCTGTCCGCCGGAGAGCTTGACACCGCGCTCACCCACATAGGTATCAAAGCCATCTTTCAGGGCCAGAATGAACTTTTCCGCCCCGGCCAGACGCGCCGCTTCCATGATCTCTTCGCGGGTGGCGCCGGGCTTGCCGTAGGCGATGTTCTGGGCCACCGTGCCGCTGAACAGATACACGTCCTGCTGCACGATGCCGATATCCTGCCGCAGGCTCTTCAGGGTGACATGGCGGATGTCCTGCCCGTCGATCAGGATGCGGCCGCTGGTCACCTCGTAGAAGCGGGGGATGAGGTTGCACAGGGTGGTCTTGCCGCCGCCCGAGGGGCCGACCAGCGCCAGCCGTTCGCCCGGCCGGATATCCAGACTGACGTTGTGCAGCACCTTGTTGTGGTCGTCCGGGTACTCAAAGCTGACGTTTTCAAACCGGATGTCACCGGGGCCGGGCTGCAGCGGTACCGCGTCCGGGGCATCGCCGATGGTCACCGGGGTGTCCATGATCTCGGCAA
>OJRX01003188.1_pt1 | contig 11485 bp, 10 predicted proteins | sample 1599301 | NCBI WGS metagenome assembly OJRX01 (sample SAMN04168656, study PRJEB22393) | human gut metagenome | biome: human gut microbiome; feature: stool | host: Homo sapiens | collected 2014-03-17 | reverse complement strand
TTCCCAACCAACGTAGCGCCTCTCGAAAGAGGGGCGCTGAGGCTAGTCAATAAAGGCTCTTTCAAGCCTCTGCCTTTAGGCAGGGGTTATTGACGCCTTCGTAGAAGTACGGGTTGTAGACGTGGTTGGCGTAGTACGCGCCGCGTTCGGCCACCTGCGCGCGGCAGACGTCCGCGCAGTGGTCGCGCGTGCCCGGCACCACGTGCACCTTGGCGCCGTGGGACTCGATCATCGTGATCTTCTTGGGGCTCGTGCCTTCGGGTACGTAGATCTCGCATGCGATCCCGGCGCGGGCCGCGTAGGCCGCGACGGAGTTGCCCGCGTTGCCCGAGGAGTCCTGCACGCAGGTCCTGACGCCGATCGCCAGCATGTGGCTCACGAGCGTCGCCGCGCCGCGGTCCTTGAAGGAGAGCGTGGGCATGGCGTAGTCCATCTTGAGCAGGACGCCGTTTCTGCCGTCCATCTCGATCACGGGCGTCATGCCTTCGCCCATCGTGACGGAGCGCCAGATGTCGCCGTCCACGGCCATGAAGTCGCGGTAGCGGAAGATGCTCCATTCGGAGCGGTCGATGCGGGCGGGATCCCACGCGGGTGGCGTGAAGTCGAGCTCGAAGAGGCCGCCGCAGCGGCACTTGGGTTCATGGGTGTCGGCGGCGCATGCGGCGCCGCAGGAGGTGCAGACGTAGCCGGAGGTCATGTGGCTGTCTCCCAGAAAAAGAGATGCGGATCAGTTCTCGTCGAGCTCGGCCACGGCCTCGATCTCGACGAGGCAGCCGAAGTGCAGCTCGGGCACGGTGGCGACGAGGCGGCCGGGCTTGTGCGCGCCGAAGAATTCGGCGTAGACCTCGTTGATCGGGCCCCAGTACTCGCCCTTCGTGGTGAAGACACGGCAGTAGACGACCTGGTCGCGGCGCACGCCGGCCTCCTTGAGCACGCGGTCGACGTTGCCGAGCGCAAGGCGCGCATGGGCGCGGATGTCGCCCCGGCAGACCTCGCGCGTGTCGGGATCGATCGAGAGCTGGCCCGAGACGTAGAGCATGCCCTTCGAGATGATGCCCGGCGTGTAGTGGCCCTTGTTTTCACCCTTGAACGGGGGTTGGACGAATTTCATCAGAGTCTCCTTGTCTGGTCTGTGAATGCAGAACGCCCCGGACCGCAGGTCACGCGGTTCGGGGCGAGAAACAGGTGGCGGTCAGCGCTTGCCGCGGACTTCGTCGAGGTAGGAGTAGACGGTCACCTTCGAGATGCCGAGCTTTTCGGCGACGCGGTCGATGGCGCCCTTCACGAGGAAGACGCCGCGCTGGTCCATGAAGCGGATGAGCTCGATCCTCTTTTCTCGCGTCATCGAGCCCGAGGGAATGTCGCCCGTGATGTTGTCGACGAGGTCCGTCATGATCTCCATCACGGTGCGGTTCGTGTCGACGGGACAGACGTCCTCGTTTTCCTCGTCGGGCAGGAGCGGAAGTACGCCCTTGTCGATCCCGGGGAGCATCTGAGCGAGCATGTCGATCTGGCGGGTGATGCGCGTCGTGTCGACGTTGATGCAGAACGCACCCGCAATGTGCCCGTTCTCGTCACGGATGATCGAGGAGGAGCTGCGGATGAGGCGCCCCTCGTGGCGGAAGTAGAAGTTCGGGTTGACGTCGCCCGATTCGCCCGGCGAATGGATCGCCTTCGTGATCAGATGACGGAAGCTTTCGCCCACCTGGCGGCCCGTCACCTTGTTGTTGGCGACGTAGACGACCGAATGCTGCGGATCCGACAGGTCGTGAAGAACGACTTCAACGTCTTCGCCGAAGGTCTTGGCAACAAGGTCGGCAATCGGAACGTACGGGGCGAGTATGGGCTTCATAAGTGGATATATAAAAAATTTATTGCTTGTAAAAATTTTTCTAGCTATAATTTCCTCCCGACGGGAACCCTTGCCTGAACGCCGGCTGAAGGCCGCGTCGGGACGGTGCTGAGAACCGCTAGACCCCATCATACAGTGGCGGCTCCTCTGCGTCTATAAAAAACTATACACTTGACGGGTTCCCGTAGACTTTTATGCTGAAACTCCCGGTCCGCGCATGAAAAGGCGCGCCCGGCCGAATCCTGCTTGAGAGGATGTTTTCATATGGACGAGCTGATTTACGGCGTCTGGAAGGGACGCGCGTACGACAACCGCCGCACGATCGACGGAAAGGCGCCCGAGGGCCTTCCGCTGAGCGAATTCCTCGCCTTCAACAGCGGCAATCCCGTTGCGGGCTTTGCCGGTCCCCAGGGCTTCCTGATGTTCGACAATCGCGTGACGCTCGCGGACGTGCTGCTTTCCTATTACAAGCGCGTCAGGGAGCTCGCCTGCGGCCGCTGCACGCCGTGCCGTGCGGGCGGCGTGATGATCGTCGAGGCGCTTGAAGCCGCCTGCGAGGGCAGGGGATCCGAAGTCGACTGGGAGCGCATCCGCGACATTGCCCTTCAGATGAAGGAGACGAGCCTCTGCGGCATAGGCCTCACGACGCCCGAGCCCATTCTCGGCGCGCTCGAGCACTTTCCCGAGCTTCTCGTCAACGCGCCCGTCATGCCCGCCACCCAGCGCGACTTCATCAGCGTGGCGACGGCCCCCTGCATTGAGGCCTGTCCCGCGAAGGTGAACGTGCCGCGCTACATCGACTACATCCGCGACGGCCACCCCGAGCTCGCCACGGGCGTGTTGCTACGCCATTATCCGCTCGTCGGCTCCTGCGGCCGCGTGTGCGTGCGCCCCTGCGAGACGGCCTGCGCGCGCAACCACGTCGACCGCCCCGTCGCGATCAAGGACCTCAAGCGCTATGCGGCCGACTACTGCGGCCAGACGATCGAGGCGCTCTTCAGGAACGAGCGCGTGGAGCCCACGCCCGTCTCGAAGCGCGTCGCCGTGATCGGCGCGGGTCCCGCCGGCATCAACTGCGCCTACCATCTGCTTCGCCGCGGCCACATGGTCGACATTTATGAAGAGCATGCGGGCGCGGGCGGCATGGCTCGCCTCGGCATTCCCGCCTACCGTCTGCCGAACTCGCTTCTCGAGACGGAGACGACCGCGATCGAGCGCATGGGCGGCCAGTACTTCTTCAACAGCCGCTTCGGGCGCGACTTCACGCTCGACTCGCTCTTCAGACGCGGCTACAACGCGGTCTTCCTCGGCGTGGGCTGCGCGCTCGGCCAGTACCTCAACCTGCCGGGCGAGGACAAGTCCGCCGACGGCTACCTCAAGGGGCTCGACTTCCTCGTCGACGTCGAGGGCCACCAGAGCCGCGGCGAGCCGATCGAGCTTGACGGCGACGTCGTGGTCGTTGGCTGCGGCAACGTCGCCATGGACTGCTGCCGCACGGCCCGCCGCCTGATGAAGGGCGGCAGGGTGACGGTCTCCTACAGGCGCACCCGCGCTTCCGCCCCCGCGGACCCCGAGGAGATCAAGGCCGCCATGGAGGAGGACATCGGATTCGAATTCCTGACGGCGCCCGTTGAGGTGATCGTCGAGGACGGCCGCGTCACGGGCATCCGCCTCGTGCGCATGGCCGAAGGCGAGCCCGACGCCTCGGGCCGCCGTTCCGTCAGGCCCGTCGAGGGGAGCGAATTCGTCGTGCCGTGCCGCTATGTGATTGCCGCCATCGGCCAGAAGCTCGACACGTCGATCTTCTGCGAGGCCGACGGCATCCGACTCACGAAGCGCGGCACCATCGAGGTCGACGAGTCGCTGCGCACTTCGCGCGAAGGCGTCTTCGCGGGCGGCGACGCCTCCTCGGGCCCGACGTCCCTCATCTGGGGCATGGCCCAGGGCCAGAACGCCGCCATGGCGATCCACGAGTACCTGATGACCGACGCACCGGGGTTCAATCCGCGCCTGCGCTTTGCGGACCTCATCAGGAAGGCCGACCTTCTCGGCAAGTGCGTGCCCGACCGTCCCGTCGTCTTCAGGCCCCGCAGGGAGATCGGCATGCTGTCCGCCGCCGAGCGCGTGGGCAACTGGGAGGAAGTCGAGCACGGACTCACCGAGTCCGACGCCCGTGAGGAGGCGAAGCGCTGCCTGCGCTGCTACCGCCTCTTCGGCGTGAAGACGCTCTTCCCGATCCCCGGCAAGAGCGCCATGGACGAACTCTGATCGCGTGAAGGAGACCTCCAGAATGCTGGCCACGATCAATCTACAGCCCGTCGAGTTCACCGAGGGCGAAACCATTCTAGAAGTCGCCCGGCGCACGGGCACCTTCATTCCGACGCTTTGCGAATTTGCGGCGCTCAATCACCGTCCGGGCACTTGCCGCATGTGCCTCGTCGAGGTCACCCGCGCCGACGGCACGAGCCGCGTGGTGACGGCCTGCGAGACCCGTCTTGTCGAGGGCGACGTCGTCGACACCTACTCGCACAAGGTCCGCCGCATGCAGAAGCTCCAGGCGGAGCTCCTCTTCTCGGACCACTGCGAGACCTGCTCGGGCTGCGCGCGCCACGGCGCCTGCGAGCTGCAGAAGGTCGCCCGCGTCGTGGGCCTTGACGTCACGCGCCTTTCGGGCCGCCTCGCAACGCGTCCCGTCGAGACGGACGCCTCGGCCAACGGCCTCGTCTTCACGCCCGACAAGTGCATCCGCTGCCTTCGCTGCATCGAGGCCTGCCGCCAGGTGCAGGGCATCGGCGTCATCAAGCTCGACCATACGGGTACCAACGCCGCGGTGAGCTTCGGTGGCCCCTGGGGCGAGTCCGAGACCTGCATCCAGTGCGGCCAGTGCGCGCTCGTATGCCCGACCGGCGCCCTGGCCGTCAAGGATCAGACCGACTGCGCGCTCGACTGGTTCGACGATCCCGCAGTCACGACCGTCGTGCAGTTCGCGCCCGCCGTGCGCGTGACGATCGGTGAGAGCATCGGCGCGCGTCCGGGCGAAAACCTGCAGGGCAGGATCGTCGCCGCGCTCAGAAAGCTCGGCGCCGACTGCGTGATGGATACGCGCTGGTCCGCCGACGTGACGATCATGGAAGAGGGAACCGAGCTGCTCGAACGCCTTCTCAGGCAGAAGGAGGAGGGGACGCTGCACGGGCATCCCGACACGATGTTCACCTCCTGCTGTCCGGGCTGGATCAACCACATCGAGAAGAACTGCCCCGACATGATCCCGCACATCTCCTCGACGAGGAGTCCGCAGGCGATCTTCGGCGCGCTCGCCAAGACCTGGCTGCCGAAGACGCTCGGCATTCCCGCGGAGCGCATTCGATCGATCTCGATCATGCCCTGCACGGCGAAGAAGGACGAGGCCGCGCGCGAGCTTCTCAAGCACGGTGGCGAACAGGACGTGGATCTCGTGCTCACGGTCCAGGAGTTTGCGGCCATGCTCGACCGTCGCGGGATCGACCTCATGAGCCTCGAGCCCGCCGAATTCGACTCGCCCTTCATGAGCGAGGGTTCGGGCGCCGCGCAGCTCTTCGCGACGACGGGCGGCGTGATGGAAGCCGCGCTCAGGACGGTTTCGGCGCTTGCGGGCGGGCCTGATCTCGGCCGTATCGCCTTCGAGCCCGTCAGGGGGCTTGCGACCTTCAAGGAGGCCGAAGTCGAGACGGAGGCCTTCGGCAAACTGAGGATCGCGGTCGTGCACGGCATGCGCGCGGCCGACGAGGTGATCAGGATGGTGCGCGAGGGTCGCTCACCCTACCACTTCGTCGAGGTCATGGCCTGTCCCGGCGGCTGCGTGGGCGGCGGCGGAACGGTGCGCGGCATCGTCTGGCGCAGCACGCTCGAGCGCAGGCAGAACGCCGTCTACAGCACCGACGCCTCGATGAAGCTGCGCACGTCGCACGAAAACGAGGACGTCGTGAGGCTCTACAGGGACTTCCTCGGCGAGCCCGGCAGCCCGCTTGCGCACGAGCTTCTGCATTGTGAATACAGGGAGCGCGAACGCCGCTCCGAAAAGCCCGACTACCGCACCATCGAGTCGGCCGTCGAGCTCGCCAGCGTTTGATTTCCGAGCAGGGCGTCCGCAGGCGCATCCGCCTGCGGGGCCGTGCATAATAAGCAGACAATCCGGTTAAACATCCGAATTCATTTTCATCCTGAATGCTTCAGGATCAAGGAGAAGAAACCATGAAAGCACCCGTTCGCGTGACGGTGACCGGCCCCGCCGGCCAGATCGGCTACGCCACGCTCTTCCGCATCGCCTCCGGCGCCATGTTTGGCCCGGACCAGCCCGTGTTCCTCACGCTGCTCGAACGCGCCAACCCGACCTCCGCCGCCGCCCTCAAGGGCGTGATGATGGAGCTCTCCGACTGCGCCTTCCCGCTTCTGGCCGGCATGCGCGCCGTTCAGGATCCCGTCGAGGCCTTCCGCGACTGCGAGGTCGCGCTCCTCATCGGCGCCCGTCCGCGCGGTCCCGGCATGGAACGCGCGGACCTGCTCGAGGCCAACGCCGCCATCTTCCGCCAGCAGGGCCAGGCCCTCAACGTCGCCGCCAGCCGCAACGTCAAGGTGCTCGTCGTCGGCAATCCGTGCAACACCAATGCCTGGATCGCCATGAAGAACGCCCCGGATCTTGATCCGAAGTGCTTCTCCGCTATGCTCCGCCTCGACCAGAACCGCGCCATGTCGCAGTTCGCCGAAAAGACGGGCGCCCCCGTCGCCTCGATCGAGCACATGGCCGTCTGGGGCAACCATTCCCCGGCCATGGTTCCCGACATCACGTTCGCCACGGTCGAAGGCAAGGCCGCTCCGTCCCTCGTCGATGACGAATGGGTGAAGAACGACTTCATGCCGACCGTCGCCAAGCGCGGCTCCGCCATCATCGCCGCCCGCGGCGCGAGCTCCGCCGCTTCCGCCGGCAGTGCCGCCATCGACCACATCCACGACTGGTTCTGCGGCTCCGAAGGCCGCTGGGTCACGATGGGCGTTCCGTCCGACGGCTCCTACGGCGTCCCCGAAGGCATGGTCTTCGGCTTCCCCTGCATCGTGAAGGAGGACGGCTCGTACGAAATCGTCAAGGGTCTCGAACTCACCGAGGACACGAAGGCCCGCATCGCGAAGAACGTCGCCGAGCTTCAGGGTGAACAGCAGGCCGTCGCCGCCTTCATCCCGAACTGATCGACGATCCGCCGCCGGCGCACGCACCTGCAGGCGCCCGTGGCGAGTTCGGTTCCGAGCCCATCGGACGCCCGCGAGGCGTACGGTGGGCTTGCTCATATCTGCAGGATCCCCGCGCAGGCCGACCACCTTCGCAGGACACAGCCCACAGCCTTGAGGAGAGTTAATCCATGACCAACTGTCTCCGTCCCGCCGACCCCGTCGGCCGTCTGCTTACCGACCCCGAAGTCGCTACCCCCGCCTTCGTCATCGACGACGCGAAGCTGCAGGTGAACCTTGACTGCGCAAAAGAGAAGGCCGCCCGTCTCGGCGTGACCCTGCGCCCGCATCTCAAGACCCACAAGTCGATTGAGATCGCCCGCCGCCAGATGCTTTCGCCCGAAGGACCCGCCACCGTCTCCACGCTCGCCGAGGCCCGCTACTTCGCCGAAAACGGCGTGAAGGACCTGATCTACGCCGTGGGCATCGCCCCGCAGAAGCTCGCCGACGTCGCCGCCATCCGCGAAGCCGGGTGCGATCTGAAGATCATCCTCGACAACGTCGCGGCCGCGAAGGCCGTCAGCGCCTTCTGTGCCGGGCGCGACGTCACGATTCCCGTCCTCATTGAGGTCGACTGCGACGGCCACCGCTCGGGCGTCAGGCCCGAAAGCGAACTCCTCATCGAGATCGCGCGCGCCCTCACGGACGGCGCCGAGCTCGCGGGCGTTTTCACGCATGCGGGCGCAAGCTACGACGTCGAAAACCTCGCCGTCATCCGCAGGGCCGCTGCCAATGAACGCGACGGGATCGTGACGGCCGCGAACCGCCTGAGGGAGGCGGGCTTTGAAGTGCGCATCGTCTCGATCGGCTCGACGCCCACCATGACCCATGCCGAGGACGAGACGGGCGTGACCGAAATCCGCGCGGGCGTCTATGCGCTCGGCGACCTCTTCATGATGAATCTCGGCGTCGTGCCGATGGACCGCATTGCAGGCACGGTGCTCTGCACCGTCATCGGCCACCAGCCTGAAAAGGGCCAGGTGATCGTCGACGCGGGCTGGATGGCCATGTCCCGCGACCGCGGCACCGCCCGCCAGCACTGCGACTTCGGCTACGGCCTCGTCTGCGACGTTGACGGCAGGCCGCTTCGCGGCTGCGACATCCGCATGACGGGCGCCAATCAGGAACACGGCATCATCGAGGCCGCCGCAGGCGACCGACTCAAGCCCGAGGACCTGCCCGTCGGCACGCGCCTTCGCATCATGCCCAACCACGCCTGCCCGACCGCGGCGCCCTATGAAAAGCTCCTTCTCGTCAATGAGGAGGGACGCGTGACGGCCGCGCTAGATCACGTTCGCGGCTGGTGACGCCTTCTTTTCGTCGTCTTGAGGCGCGGGCCACCGCCCGCGCAGCCTTCGGGGCGTCCGTTCTCATCGGAACGGGCGCCCTTTTTGACGTTCTTCTTTCGCCCGCTTTCGGGCGGGATCCCCCAGTCGGGATTTTCCCGCAAGTTGTTGCCGACCTTTTCAGGCATCGGGAAAACGCGGGCAACGTGTCGCCTTTCGACGGCGTTGCGCCGCAAGCTCTTCGCGGACAGGCGTTTTGGAAAGTGTAAGAGATGTAATGCACAATCATGGATAACACCATGAGCGGTAAGGATTTCCCGTGGTGTCGGGGCCTGGGGTCTCAACGTAGACTCAACGCACGTGCTTCGACAGGGGCCGCCCGAATGCGTGCAGCGTGTCGGACACGGTGACCATCAGTCCGGATTTCCGACCAGAATCCGGAGACCTTTTCGACATGAAGGAGAGAATCATGTCGCTGTCACGCCGTTCGCTCATGCAGACCGCCGTTCTCGGCTCCGTCGCCGCCCTTGCGGGCGCTGCGGGTTCCGCCCAAGCCAAGATCAAGAAGCCGCTTCCCGCTCAGAAGGTGAGCGAAAAGCGCCGCGTCCTCATCCAGTCGAGTTCCCACTACCACACGTCGGGCTACCTCGACTTCGCGGGCGAGCAGTACGAGCAGCTCTACGGCAGCACGAAGTACGAGATTCTCTTCATCCCCTATGCCAAGGTTGCGGGCACTTACGACGGGTATGAAAAGCAGGTTCAGGACGCCTTCAAGCCCTTCGGCCACAAGATCGTCTCGATCCATCGCTTCAAGGATCCGCAGAAGGCCGTTCGCGAAGCGTCCGCCATCGCGGTGGGCGGCGGCAACACGTGGGCGCTCGTCACCCGCATGTACGAGGCCGGCATCATCGACCTGATCCGCGACCGTGTCAACGGCGGCATCCCGTACTGCGGCTGGTCCGCCGGCGGCAACGTCGCCTGCCCGACGTTGCGCACGACGAACGACATGCCGATCGCCGAACCGCCGTCCTTCAACACCTTCGGGTTCATCCCGTTCCAGACGAACCCGCACTTCATCTCCGCTGCGGGCACGTCCGGCCTCAACAACGAAACGCGCGAAGACCGTCTTGAAGAGTTCCTGTGGTACAACAAGGACGAGGAAGTCATCGGTTTGCCCGAAGGCACCGCTCTCTTCGTGACCGGCGAACATGACTGCGAAGTCATCGGTCCGAAGGACGCCGAAGCCCTTTACTGGTTCCGCCAGGCCGAGATGGGCATGAGGCTCGAGCGCATCGCGCTCGGCACGAAGTTCGACCTTCGCAAGATCGTCCCGGGCGGCAAGCTCTGAAACGCATGACGCTCTGAGTCCGAAGTCAGTGACTTCGGGAAACGCCCGCCGAGGCTCGCGCCCGGCGGGCGGTTCTTTTTGTGCGGCAGTGATGGCGATGGAGGAGAAGCCGAGGCGTTTTCCCCAGCCGCCTGGCATGACCGCTGCGACGGTCAAAGTTCCTTCAACCTGAGCGCTCGCTTCACAGAAACAGCCGCAGGAAGCCTCCGAATTCATTCGGATGGAGGAATGCGGCAAACCTCTCTCTTCCGATCTATTTGGTTGTCCCCGATGAAAGGCGTGTGTCTTTCCACCCCCTGTGCTAAGGTACTCCCATGAGCACGAAATCCTTCATCATCAATCTACCGATCATCACCGGAGATCAAGACCGCCGTCGGCTGCGCAAGAGCTTCAGCTTCGGCTGCAACCTTCAGAACGCCGTCATGGGCGGTGGATGGGATCGTGTTCTGAAAATGCGCGCCACGGCCGAGTGGCAGACCGCAAGAGCCATGCCGAAGAGCAGTGAAAGGACAAAAGCCTTCCGTGATCTTCGCGTGCGGTTCCGCTTGAGCGAGTACGACTTTCATGCCGACGTCGCCATGCACCGCAAGGCTTCGGGACGCGGCCACTTACTCGGCATCAACGAATGTCAAAAGCTCGCTTCGAGAGCGTGGATCTCGGTGGAGCGCCACCTCTACAACGGCGGCTCTCCGAAAAACGTTGATCGATTGTCTGAAACTCCGGCGTCGCGAGTTAGCGCACGAATAGGCTAAATTCCCATCTTCCCTGGTTGGGGGGCGCTTAGAGAGACGCTCAACAACTGCCATCGACTCGCGCACAGTTAGCTGTCATCAGTCTTCGATCCCGTCCAAATCTTTAGCGCGGAACGCGCTAGTGACTTCGTTCAGACTTCTACCAGAAGAACCGCTTTCAACAATAATCGAAGTTGAAGAAAGGGCTTCACTGAAATACATCCGCGGTCAGGAGGCATTCATTCCTAAGCCTCCGCCGACATAGTGAGATTCGGAACAATAGAGGTGCTTTATAAATTCGGCGTGATTGACGCTACCTATGCGATATCACCTCGAATGTATCAGCATCACTCTATTGTGTTGAGCACGATTCATCACTAGTAGTTGCTTTCGTAGTCCTTGGCGGTATTTTGCCGATGATCGCTATGCGCGATCCGTACCTTTAACGGCTCGGTACGGGTGTGTAATCAACCTTGTCCTTCATCAGGCGATAAATGATTCGGGCGATCTTGGCTGCAATTGCACAGGCAATGACGCCTCGTTTCTTGCCGCTGTCTCGCATTTTTCGGACCCAGTCGCCAAAATTCCCTTTTAGCTTATCCGCGTGCATGAGTATCACCTGTCCGCATTGCACCAGATTCGAGCGCAGCCTCTTGGGGCCGCGTTTGGTGATGCCATTCAACGTGGTGTTGCCACCGGTGCTGTTCTGCTTCGGAACAAGCCCAATGGAGGCGGCAAACTGCCCGCTGTTTTTGAACCGCCCGATGTCGCCTCCGATGTGCACCAACATTCCGACTGCCGTCTGAGCACCAACCCCCGGTACGGTCATCATGCGTTTGGTGTCGTCATCCGTCTTGGCGATCTCCTCCATGCGCTTTTTGGCGTCCTCCTCTTGCTTGAACAGGTTGAGCCACATCTCGCGACGACGGAGAAAAGAAGCCATCACTTTCTCAGCCTAAAAGTCGTCTAATGCGGCCACGATTCAACTGACACCAAGCAGCTTGAGGAA
>OJRX01003186.1_pt1 | contig 11491 bp, 10 predicted proteins | sample 1599301 | NCBI WGS metagenome assembly OJRX01 (sample SAMN04168656, study PRJEB22393) | human gut metagenome | biome: human gut microbiome; feature: stool | host: Homo sapiens | collected 2014-03-17 | reverse complement strand
TAAGCCATTTCTGCGGCACAGGTCGCCAGAAATGATTACTAATTGAGGCTGCACCTCAAACTCCCAAAAATAAAGTATACAAAACCATAATGGTTTTGTATATAATCTGTAAGAACGGTGTGACCGTTCTTTTTTTATAAAATATTTTGAAAAAAGTCAAAAAAACTCTGTTTTTTTAATTGGTTTTATTGTATAATAAGAGTATATTAGGTATTTTATGCGAAAAAATTAAGAAACGGAGATGAAGTCATGGCGGTGAACAGAGTTTCAATAACCATTAATTCACGTCAATATACAGTTGTTGCTGAGGAAAGCAGAGAGTATATCGAAAGATTGGGCGAACATATAAATGAAAAGGTTAAAAACGTTTTGAATGGCGGTCAAAATGTTCTTGGGGAACGTCCTATTGTTTTGGCGGCACTTAATATTTGTGACGAATATTTCAAAGCACTTGAATCGGACGATTCTGTAAAGATTGAAATGGAAAAATTAAATTCAAAAATCGATAATTTAAAAAAAGAGAACGACTCGCTAAAAAGAGAACTTGACGACGCAAAAAGCGGACAGGTTACGATTGATGAAACAGAATTGAATGCCGAATTAACATCAACAAAAAAAGACCTTGAAACAGCAAATAAAAACAATAAAACTCTTGAAGAAACTATTAAAAGTTTAAGAGAAAAACTAAAAGCATACGAAGAAAATACAGTTGTATCAGACGGCAAGAAGAAGGTTAAATGAGTATGGAACTTTTAGCACCTGCCGGCAGCAGACAGGCACTTACGGCGGCGGTACAATCGGGAGCGGATGCGGTATATCTCGGCGGCCCGCAGTTCGGTGCACGTTACAGTGCCGAAAACTTTACAATCGAAGAAATGAAAACGTGGGTGGATTACTGCCATTTATACGGTGTTGACGTTCACGTTACGGTAAATACGCTTGTTAAGGAAAAGGAAATTGAAAGCTTTAAAGAATATTTGAAGCAACTTAATAAAATCGGCGTTGACGCACTTATTGTTCAGGATATGGGCGCTGTGGAGATTATCAAAAAGACTGTTCCGGATATGACTTTACACGCAAGCACGCAGATGACCGTTACAAGTCTTGAGGGTGTAAAATATCTTGAGGATATGGGATTTTCAAGAGTGGTTTTGGCGCGTGAACTGTCGGAAAAAGAGATAGAGCATATTTGCAAAAATGCAAAAGCGGAAATTGAAGTTTTTGTTCACGGTGCAATTTGTATGTGTTACTCCGGACAGTGCCTGATGTCGAGTATTTTAGGCGGCAGGAGCGGTAACAGAGGTCGTTGCGCTCAACCGTGTCGATTGCCGTATGATTTGCTTGAAAACGGTAAAACGGTTAAAAGCGAATATGTTTTAAGTCCTAAAGATATGGCACTTGTGAATGACTTGGGGACACTAAAATGTATAGGCGTAACATCACTGAAAATTGAGGGACGCTTGAAAAGAGCGGAATATGTATCCGCTGTTGTGGGCGTGTACCGAAAGTATCTTGACAAGGGCGGAAACGTGTCAAAAAAAGATATGCAGGAACTGCTTGACGCATTTTCAAGAACAGGTTTTACAGACGGATATTTTAAAGGCAATCTCGGTAAAAATATGATGAGCCACGATACTCCGAGTAACAGTGCGGAAAATAAATTTACCGATGAGGCGAAAAAACGTGCCGCAGAGGACGCAAATATCCGTAAAATCAACACAGGTATTATGGGGACACTAAATATTGATGCCCCGCTTGAACTTACAATGTACGATAATGACGGACATTACGCGTATGCACAAGGGACACTAAAATCCGAAAAAGCACTCCATAAACCTATGGACGAAAAAAGACTTCGCGACCAGCTTTTAAAACTTGGAAGTACACCGTTTGAATGTGACGATATAAATATTACGATAGACGACGGAATTACAATTCCGATTAAGGAAATAAACAGCGTAAGACGTGAATGCTGCGAAAGCCTTATAAATCAAAGACAAATGCGTGAAAAAGGCAGAGAACTTGACTTTGAAATTGAGCATAGCAACCGTAAAAACACGAATATAATACTCACTTGTGAAGTTAGTGATGAAGAACAGTTCAAAGCCGCAGTTAAAAATAACATAAAAAGAATATATGCCCCCAATGATTTGGTGGGGACACTAAAAGATGTGCCTGACGATGTTGAAATAATATCAAAATCGGCGGATATATTTTGTGAAGAGAATATAAAGACGGATGGTGTACTTGTTTCGTCACCGGCGGCAATTTACAAGTATAAAGATAAAGAGATATACGGCGATTTCAGATTGAATGTTTTTAATTCGCAAACGGCACAGCATTACGGCGATTTGAAAACGGTTACATTATCTCCTGAACTTAATTTACATGAAATTGCCGATTTATGTGAAAATACAAACGCTGATCTTGAAGTTATAGGCTACGGACATATTCCGCTTATGATGATGAAAAACTGCCCGATAAAGGCTATGGGAAAATGCCAAAAGGGCAAAATGATATACAAGCTGAAAGACAGAAAAAAAGAGGAATTTCCGATTGTCTGTTCAAAAGGCTGTATAGCAAAACTTTTAAATTCAAAGCCTATATTTATGGCGGATAAAATCGCGGATTTAAAAAAACTTAAAATAAACAGTATCAGATTGATATTTACTGTTGAAAAATTCGCTCAATGTGATAAAATAATAGATATGTATAAGAGAGCTTTAAACGGCGAAAAAAATGTGCAGAGTATGACGGAAAACACATACACAAGAGGACATTTTTATCGCGGTGTGCTTTAAGAAAGGTTATAATGCAATGATAGATTTTATACTTGCGTCGGGTTCACCGAGAAGAAAAGAACTTTTGGAGCTTATGGGACTTGAATTTAAGGTGATTGTTTCGCAAGCGGACGAAGATTCCGTTTCAAAAGATTTGAAACCCGAGCTTTACGTGCAGGAGCTTGCACTTTTAAAGGCGAGTGCAACCGCGAAAGAGGTTTTACGCAATAAAAATGCGGTTATAATTTCAGCAGACACAATCGTAACGCTTGACGGACAAATACTCGGTAAGCCGAAAGACGAAGATGACGCATTTAATATGCTTTCAAAACTTTCGGGACGTGAACATGAAGTATATACGGGATATTGCGTTATGCGAATAAGCGACGGAAAAGCCGTTTGCGGAAAAGTTAGGACAAAAGTAAAGTTTAAAGATTTGAGCGATGACAAAATTCGCGGATATATAAATTCGGGCGAGCCTATGGATAAGGCAGGTGCATACGGAATACAGGGACTCGGTTCACTTTTGATTGAAAAGATTGACGGCGATTATTTTAATGTTGTCGGTCTGCCGATAAGTGCACTTGCGGACACGCTTGAGGACGAAATGGATATAAAGATATTATAAAAGGAGAACAACGAAAATGGGGATATTTTCAAAAGATATAGGAATTGACCTTGGTACAGCAAACACACTTGTGTATGTAAAGGGCAAGGGAATAGTAGTAAGAGAGCCGTCTGTTGTGGCGATTGACAAGTACGAAGGTAAGGTGCTTGCGGTCGGTAATGCGGCAAATGAGATGATAGGCAGAACGCCTGAAAACATTGTTGCGGTACGTCCGATGAAAGACGGTGTTATTGCGGATTTTGACATAACTCAAGCTATGATAAGAGCGTTTATAAAAGAGGCTGACGTGAGCAACGTATTTAAGCCGAGAGTTGTTGTTTGCATACCGTCGGGCATAACGGAAGTTGAAAGACGTGCAGTTGAAGAGGCGGTTATTCAAGCAGGCGCAAAGGCAGTTGCACTTATCGAAGAACCTATGGCGGCTGCTATGGGTGCCGGACTTCCTGTGAATGATGCAACAGGTAATATGGTTGTCGACATCGGCGGCGGTACAACAGAAGTTGCGGTTATTTCGCTGGGCGGTATCGTTTCGTCAAGATCAATCAGAATTGCGGGAAATGCTTTGGATAGTGCTATTATCAATTATTTGAAGAAAGAAAATCAAATCAATATAGGTGACAAAATGGCTGAAGATATTAAGGTAGCCATTGCATCTGCATATGAAGATGACGAAGAAGGCGTTTACGAAGTAAGAGGTCGTGACGTTGCGACAGGCTTGCCGAAAACGGCACAAATCAAGGAAAGCGAAATCAGAGCCGCTATAAGCGAGAATGTGGACGAAATGATTGAAGCTATAAAGCTGACATTGGAAAACACACCTCCGGAACTTGCGGCAGACGTTATGGAACGTGGAATAGTGCTTACAGGCGGCGGTGCGTTGATTAAAGGCCTTGACAAACTTATCACCGAATCCACAAAAATTCCCACACACGTTGCCGAATATCCGCTTGACTGTGTTGCAATAGGAACAGGTAAGGCTCTTGATAATATAAAAGAACTTATCGAATCATCAAAATAATTTTGGATTGTATAACGGAAGGTTAGAAAATATGTCATCATTTTTTAAAAGAAAAGGCGTGATTGCGGCGGCGATTATAACCGCCGTAGTGCTTGTATGTGCCGCTATTGCTCATTTCGGCGGTACAAATCCCGTATCCAAAGTGCTTAGAACTGTATTTTCACCGTTTCAGAACGGTTTTTCGTATATAGTGAACAAGGTTACGGATACGACTGATTTTATTCGTGAAATGAACGGCTACAAGGAAGAAAACGCAAGACTTGTAGGTGAAATTAATGAGCTGAAAAAACAAAATAAAGATGTTGCAAATTACAGAGAAGAAAACGAACGTTTAAAAGAAACGCTTGAACTTCAAAACAGTCTTGAAAATTATTCAACCGTTGCCGCGTCTGTTATTGCGTATTCGTCAAATAACTGGTACGACACAATACAGATAAGCAAAGGCTCACTTGCTGGTGTAGCTGTCGGAAACGCGGTTATAACACCTGACGGAGTGGTAGGAAAAGTTGTTGAAACAGGTCCTACATGGTCGATTGTTTCGACAATATTGAATCCCGATAACGCAATGGGCGTAAAGGTTTCAAGAACAAGCGATGTTGCGGTTGTTGAAGGAGACAGTGAATTGTACAGCCAAAACTACTGTAAAATGACGTTTATTGACAAAGGCTCAAACCTTATAATAGGCGATATTCTTGAAACATCGGGTTCAGGCGGGATTTATCCGGCAGGACTTTCTGTCGGTGTAATTCGTGAGATAAATTCGGACGCTATGGGTAATTTGAATTATGCAACAGTAGAGCCACTTGTTGATTTCAACAAGCTTTATGAAGTGCTTGTTATAAACGGAACATATTGATTGGAGAGAAAAAGTGAGAAATTTTAAGATTTTTCTGTGGATTTTTGTGATTTTTCTTGTTCAGACGGTAGTGCTTTCACCTATCCATATATTCGGTGCGGTACCGTCTGCGGTATTGGCGTTTGTGATGTGTGTGGCAATTCTTGAAAATGAATTTCGCACTGCTGTTATAATAAGCGGGATATGTGCCGTTGTGATGGGCGCAATCGGAGGAAGAAATTTTACGGAGATTACGTTGTTTTATGCGTACAGTTCGATAATCGTATTCGCGGCAAGAAAACGTCCGAGATATGTCGGTAATTTTCCGAAAACGATTGTATGGACCTTTATTATGTCGGCAATACTTGAAATATTGTTGTTCGTCATAAGAGAAATGACGCTTGATGTGTCGGTAATTTTCAGTGATGCATTGCCGACGGCGGTATTTAATACGGTTATTGCAGTTATATTATATCCGATACTAAAAAAGACATTGTATAAAGAAGAAAAGAAGAAAAAGCTTTTGATAGCTTAAGGAGAATGTATATAAATGCCAAACAGTAAAGCGAGATTTATTATATTAAAAATAGTCATAGCTGTTATGTTTGCGGCGGTGATATGGAAGCTTTTTGATTTACAGGTATTAAAGGGCGAACAGTATTATGAAATCGCTAATGACAGAATGACTACCAATATAGTCGAAAAAGCACCGCGAGGTGAAATTCTTGACAGATACGGAACAACTCTTGTATCCAACAAAGTCGGTTATTCTGTTGTTATGCAGAAAACCGATGTTAAAGATGAAGAATTTAACGATATTATAAAAAAACTTGTGGATATATTTTATTCGACTCAATGTGAATATTATGATGATTTACCTATTTCGTTCGCACCGTATCAGTTTAAGTTTGAGGACGAAAACGAGGACGGCTCCGTGGAGGACGAACGTGAAGCGTGGTTTAAGAATAATTCACATCTTGGCAAGGGTATAGAAGAAAATATGTCTGCCGACCAAATAATGCAGGCATACAAGGAGATATATAAAGTCAGCGACGTTTACAGCGAGGACGAGCAAAGACGTATCGTGGGTATCCGATACGCTGCGGAGGCAAGCGGTTTGTCGCAGACAACATTGTTTACAGTTGCGGACGATATATCCGTCGATGCGGTAACGCAGATAAAGGAACGTCAGGACGAGTTTAAAGGCATAGCCGTTATAAACGACTATATCCGTCAATATGACGCTCCCGGACTTGCAACGCATATTTTAGGTCGTACAGGTAAAATCAATGCCGAAGAATACGAGGCAAACAAAGATTTGGGTTACGGCTATAATGACATTATCGGTAAACAGGGCATTGAAAAGTGGGGCGAACAGTATTTAAGAGGTATTGACGGCACTACAGGTACAACTAAGGAAGTAAACGGTAAAGAGATTACCGTTATGAACGATGCAGAGCCTGTTCCGGGCGATTATATCGTGCTTACATTGGATTCGGATTTGCAGAAAGTGGCGGAAAAATCGCTTGAAGATACAATACAAAATATTCGTGCGTCAAGCGGTGTGAAAGCAAAGGACGGTGCAGACTGTGACGCAGGTTCTGTTGCTGTCATTGACGTAAAAACAGGCGATTTGCTTGCAGGTGCGTCGTATCCGACATACGATATGTCGAAGTTTAATGAGGATTATGAAACTTTGATTAATAATGACGCAAAGCCTATGTGGAACAGACTTGTAAGCGGACTTTACAGTCCTGGTTCGACATTTAAACCTTTGACGGCGATTGCGGCACTTGAAACGGGTAATTTGAATGTAAATGAAATTATCGAGGACGAGGGTATTTATAAATTTTATGCCGACTATCAGCCGACTTGCTGGATTTGGGGCGAATATAAATTGACTCACGGTAAGCAAAACGTCAGTGCGGCACTTGAAAATTCGTGTAACTATTTCTTCTATGAAGTCGGCAGACGTATGGGAATAAATAAACTTGATGAGTATGCAAAGAAGTTCGGTCTTGGTGAAAAAACGGGTATCGAGCTTGACGAAGAAGTGGCAGGTCATATGGCAAGCCCCGAATATAAAAAAGAGGTAGTTGCAAGTGCTACCGATCGGGAATGGTTTGGCGGTGACACTCTTCAAGCGGCAATCGGTCAGTCATACAGTTTGTTTACACCTATTCAGCTTGCAAACTATGCCGCAACAATCGCAAACGGCGGTACAAGATATAAAGTAAATCTTATAAAAAGCGTTCGTTCATCGGTTGACGGCGGTGTTGTAAAAGAATTTAATCCGGAAGTTGTCGAAAAAGTCGATATGGACGATGAAGTTATCAATGCCGTAAAACAAGGTATGAAACGAGTTGTTGACGAAGGTAGTGCGAGTGAAATTTTCGCGAATTACGGTATAGCGGTCGGCGGTAAAACAGGTACGGCACAGGTCGGAAACGGTTCAAATAACGCTGTGTTTATTGCTTTTGCACCGTTTGACGATCCGCAAATTGCGGTATCGGTTGTGCTTGAACACGGTGTTCGTGGTACAAATGCCGCACAGGTAGCAAAAGATATTTTTGATAAATATTTCAATCTTGACAGTGCAGACACAACCGCAGAGCCTACAACCACAACAGATGTGCAAGGCGGATTATTGAGATAGTTTATAATATGGGGAGGTTTGATTGAATTGGAAAAAGAGCTTATAAAGCTGAAAGGTACGGCTGACGGGGTGAAGATATATCTTGACAGTGAATGTGAATTTTCTAAGTTGATGAACTCCCTGTATGAAAAAATAAGACAGTTCAGAAAGTTTTTCGGCGGCGGACGTTGTAATATATATGTTGTCGGCAGGGAACTTTCAACGAGTGATAAAATGCGTCTTGACGCGGTTATTACGGCTATGTTGCCGGAATGTGAGATAAATTACGGTGAAAGAAAAGTGATAAAAGCCGAAGATTCGTTTGAAGAAACTCTTGAACTGCCTAAGGAACTTCTTCAGGAAAACACTGAAGAAATACATAATGAGAGTGAAGAAGTCCGTGAAATCGCTGAGGAAGAAACGGAGCTTGAGGAGATAAAGGAAGTCGTAACGACTAATTTTAAAAGCAGTCGTGCGAGGTTTTACGAAGGCGTTGTTAAAGCAGGCAAAACAGTTTTTGCGGACGGACACCTTACCCTTTTCGGTGACGTTGAAGAGGGTGGAATGATAACGGCGGTCGGTAACGTTATCGTTATCGGAAGTATAAAAGGCAGCGTTGAGGCAGGGTGTATGGGTAATGACAATGCCTATATATTTGCGCTTGACTTTAAGCCGACAGACGTAAGAATTTCAAAAACTCACTGCAATTTTGATGAATTTGATACGCCGAATACCGAAAATCCTAAAAAGGCATATTTAATAAATAATCAAATTTGTGTAGATGATTTTTTGGTAAAAATATAGACAAAGAGAAAAAAATGTGATATAATTACGCAGAAAAGAGTTTTGGGTAATTTTACTACGCATAAATTCATATTGAAAGGATAAGGAAAATGGGAAAAATCATCATAGTTGCATCCGGAAAAGGCGGTACGGGAAAGACAACTGTAACCGCAAATATAGGTGCGGCATTGGCTATGAGGGGTAATCTTGTTGCACTTGTCGATATGGATATGGGTTGTCGAAACCTGGATATTACACTCGGGCTTGAAAGCAGTATCGTTTACGATATATTTGACGTAATCGAAGAAAACTGTGACTTAGACGAGGCTTTGATTAAGGATACAAGATATGAAAACTTGTATTTTATACCCGCTCCGCAAACCCGTGACACTTCGTCTGTCGAAGATGAGGCGGTAAATGGGATATGGGAAAAACTTTCTTCAAGGTTTGATTATTGCCTTGTAGACGCTCCGGCAGGAATTGACGGCGGTTTTTTATATGCGGCTATGGGTGCGGACAGTGCCATATTGGTCACAATGCCCGAAGTTACGGCACTTCGTGACGGTGACAGAGCAATATCCGTGCTTGAAGATATGGGTATAGAAGATGTCAAGGTTGTCATTAATCGCGTAAGATCGGATATGATTGACAAGGGAATAATGATGAATATGGACGATTGTGTAGATATGTTGGGTGTACCTGTGATTGGAATTGTTCCCGATGACGAGGAACTTATGGTTGCCGCTCTTAAAGGCACTTTGGCGGTTTCGGCAGAAAATTCAAGGGCAGGACAAGCATTTTTAAATATTGCCGCAAGACTTATGGGCGAAGAAGTGCCTATTATGGAATTTGATGAAAAGGAAAGCTTTTTTGATAAGGTTAAAAAGCTTTTCGGAAAATAGAGTGAATGAGGAGGTATTTTTGTGAACATCGCTTTGATAGCACATGATAAGAAAAAAGAATTAATGGTACAGTTTTGTATTGCTTACTCGGGTATTCTGTCAAAACATTCTCTGTATGCAACCGGCACAACAGGTAAGATGATTATTGAAAATACCGGTCTTAATGTATATAGATTTTTGTCAGGACCGCAGGGCGGCGATCAGCAAATCGGTGCGAGAATTGCATATAATGAAATTGACTTGGTGCTTTTCTTCCGTGATCCGCTTAATGCCGAAGGGTATGAGCCTGACGTATTTTCGCTTCTGAGACTTTGCGATATGCATAATATTCCGATTGCAACGAACTGTGCAACGGCAGAAGTGCTTATTCACGGTCTTGAACGCGGTGACCTTGATTGGCGTGATATTGTCAATCCAAAAAACTAAAAAAAGCTGATATTGAAAAAAGGTGATTTTTGCAAATCACCTTTTTTTTATCAAAAATACACCGTTTAAAAGTTACATCAAAGTAACGTATTTTTGATATGTGAAAATAATACTCTGCTTTTGACTTTATGTCAAGTCTTTTTTTTACTTTAAAGGGAGTAAACTGTCTATAAAACGAAAAAAGATATAATTTAATGGATTGTGCCGTATTTTAGCGAAATATATATGCAATAAAATGGCACTATGCCTATAAAAATTACTGTTTTACGGTTGAAATATTACTCGGAATATTGTATAATGATAGAATAGGCAGAGGTTTACAACATTTAGAAACCTAAGAGAGGAATTAAAGAATGAATAATAAAGTTTCCGTCGTAAAATGTGACAGATATTCCGAAGTGCAAAATGCCGTAGAAAATGCGGTGTCTTTAATCGGTGGGATTGGGAAGTTTGTGAAAAAGGGTGATAATGTTGTTATAAAGCCCAACCTTGTTTCCAAGAAAAAGCCTGAGGAGGCGGTTACGACAAATCCCGAATTTCTTCACGCGGTTATAGTGATGGTCGAAAAAGCCGGCGGAAACGTGACGATTGCCGAAAGTCCCGGCGGTCCGTATAATACTGCGGCTTTAAAGGGTGTTTATTCAGTCTGCGGAGTGGATAAGGCTATCGAGGGAACAAACGCAAAATTGAATTTTGATACAAGTTTTACGGAAGTGCATTTCCCTGAGGGAAAGACCGTAAAGAAAATTCCGATAATAAATCCGATTTTGAATGCAGATGTTATAATTTCACTGCCGAAACTGAAAACTCACGCAATGACGAGTTATACAGGTGCCGTTAAAAATCTTTTCGGCACAATTCCTGGAACATATAAAGCGGAACTGCATTTCAGATTGAATGAGAGAAAGTCATTCTGTTCAATGCTTGTGGATTTGCACGAATGTGTAAAGCCGACATTGTCTATTATGGACGCTGTTTGGGGTATGGAGGGCAACGGTCCGACGGCAGGTCAGAACAGACATATAGGACTTGTTATGGCATCAGAAAATGCACACGCGCTTGATTTGGCGTCATGATATTTGATTGATTACGCGCCGAATGAAGTTGATACGGTACGTGAGGCGATTGAACGCGGACTTGTGTGTGACAGTGCGGAAAAAATTGATATAGCGGGCGAAGATATTAAACCGCTTGTTATAAAGGATTATTTAAAGCCCGAAAGTCATTTTAATTTGATTAAATTGATTTCACTTCCGGACGCACTTAATGCACGACTTATAAACGCACTTGCGTCAAAGCCTGCAATGGATTACGATATATGCGTAGGTTGCGGAGAATGTGCGAGATGTTGTCCGCCGAAAGCGATTGATATGTCATCGGGTAAACCTGTTATTGACACGAAAAGGTGTATAAAATGTTTTTGCTGTCAAGAGCTTTGCCCAAAAAAAGCGGTAAAGATAAAACGACCGCTGTTAAACAGATTT
>OJRX01003141.1_pt1 | contig 11667 bp, 8 predicted proteins | sample 1599301 | NCBI WGS metagenome assembly OJRX01 (sample SAMN04168656, study PRJEB22393) | human gut metagenome | biome: human gut microbiome; feature: stool | host: Homo sapiens | collected 2014-03-17 | reverse complement strand
CGATTTCGGCAAACTGCACATTCTTGTCAAGCAACAATGCCAGGTCACGTTTCACAGCAGGAAACTTGGAGATTTCCTTGTAGCTGATCTTCACAGAACGGATAGCTTTCATCAGCTCCTTCCAGTTCAAGTCGGCAAAATACACTTCATTGTCGATATCAAATGCTTTCAACAGCTTCTTAGTCACGATACCGAAGGAAGCAAGACGCTTACCACCCTTCGTATTGATAGAAAGTGCGGCAGCAAAAATATCGTCCGTCAGATTACCGACAACCAGATTGTGCAAATCCAGTCCCAGACGCTTCAATATATTTTCTACATAAGCCTTCAATTCATATACCGAACTGTTCTCATCTGCATGTGCCCATGAATTGGAAACCTTCTTACCGGTTACCCACAAGCCCAAGTGATAATCTTCCGAGTAAGGAGCCAATACCTTCTCTTCATTCTTCTTGTCAGCATCGAAATGATAGCAATTACCGAATTCGAAGAACTTCAAATCAGCATTCTTACGATTTGCATTATGAGCAATACTTTCCAGTCCACCGAACAGCAAAGTCTGACGCATAGCGTTCAAATCCGCACTCAACGGATTCAATAACATCACTAGATGGTTGGACGGATAAGTCTCCATACCATCATAATAAGCAGCACGCGTCAATGAGTTGTTCAGGATCTCATTAAATCCGCAGCCCACCAATTGCTCTGCAATCAGGTTCTGCAATTTATTCGATTTATCATGTTCACCTTTGGTAGTCAGGCTGGAGTTCAATGTAGTCGGGATTTCAACATTGTTATATCCGTAGATACGAAGAATATCTTCAATCACGTCACAATCACGCTGCACGTCTACACGATAAGGAGGAACAGCTAATGTCAGCCCTTCCGCCGTTTCATTAGTGATCTTCATTTCCAGGCTAGTCACAATGCTCTTGATTGTCTCTACCGGAATTACTTTTCCTACCAAAGAATGTACTTTCTCATAAGCCAGATCAACTATAAAATCGGGTGCAGGAGTAGTGAACACGTCTTTTATTTCAGAAGAAATCGTACCGCCAGCCAGTTCTTTAACCATCAAAGCAGCCAGTTTCAAGCAATATATCACACTGTTCGGATCGATACCGCGTTCGAAACGGAAAGAAGCATCCGTATTCAAGCCATGACGGCGGGCTGTCTTACGCACCCATGTAGGATGGAAATAAGCACTTTCAATGAATACATCTGTCGTAGCTTCCGTAGAGCCGGAGTCCAGTCCGCCGAATACGCCGGCAATACACATGGCCTCTTCCTTGTTGCAAATCATCAGGTCGCGTTCGTTCAACTTACGCTCCACTTCATCCAACGTAACGAACGGAGTACCTTCGGGCATTGTTTTCACAATCACTTCATTGCCTTTAATCTTTCCGGCATCGAAGCAATGCAACGGCTGACCGAAAGCATGAACGATATAGTTCGTAATATCCACTACATTATTAATAGGACGCACACCGATCAGGCGCAATTTGTTTTGCAGCCATTCCGGACTCTCCTTCACCGTTACACCTTTCACGGTAACACCGGCATAATGCGGACAAGCTTCGCTGTTTTCAACCTTCACTTCGATATTCAAGTCATGGTTTTCCACTTTAAAGCCATCCACTGACGGGCGCTGTAAAGTTGCCTGACGACCGTTCTGAATCAGATAAGCATACAGGTCACGAGCTACCCCATAGTGAGAGCAGGCATCCGCACGGTTAGGCGTGATATCCACTTCCAGTACATAATCGCTCTTGATATTATAATAATCCTTGGCAAGCGTACCCGGAACAGCAGTTTCCGGCAATACGATGATACCTGCATGATCCGTACCGATCCCGATTTCGTCTTCAGCACAAATCATACCTGTAGATTCTACCCCACGGATTTTTGATTTCTTGATGGTAAAACATTCGTCACCGTCATAAAGTTTTGTACCTAAAGTAGCTACCACCACTTTCTGTCCGGCAGCCACATTCGGGGCACCACAAACAATCTGTACCGGTTCACCGTCTCCCAGATTGACAGTAGTAATATGCAAATGGTCAGAATTAGGATGTTCCGTGCAGGTCAGCACTTCACCGATCACCAGTCCTTCCAAACCACCTTTAATGGTTTGCACTTCTTCTACACCACCTGTTTCCAAGCCAATAGACGTCAACGCAGCAGCCGTTTCATCGGGCGTCAGGTCGAAGTTGACATACTCTTTCAGCCAGTTATAAGAGATATTCATATATTTAATTTTTTATTGTTTCTCAAAAAGATTTGCAAAGTTAATAAGATTTTTCGGTTGACCGAGAAGGTTAGATAAAAAAGTTTATAGTTGATAGTTACCATGCGGAATAACATACAGATAGAAGAAATGTTGCGCAGAGCATTTTCACTATCAGTTATCAACTATCAACTATTAACTAAAATGGTAACGGTCCATCTCCCGGTGCTCCGAATGGATTCTCCGTCTGCGGTGCAAAATCAGGTGCGGGAGGAGGTATGGAACCAGCATTACCTGTATTCATTTTCGATCCTAACATAGCTCCTGCAGGCTCGCCCGGCATCGGAATCACCATATCGTCTTCCGGATTAGAGAAACGGGTAAACTCACCCTTAAAGCGGAGCAACACCTCGCCTACCGCACCGTTACGATGCTTGGCGATTACAATTTCCGCCATACCGCGCAAGTCATTACCACGATCATCCTGAAATATCTTATAGTATTCCGGACGATGAATAAAGCACACCATATCGGCATCCTGCTCGATGGCTCCCGATTCACGAAGGTCACTCAACTGCGGTCGTTTACCGTCAATACCTTCACGACTTTCCACACCACGATTCAACTGTGACAGTGCGATGATCGGAATATTCAACTCTTTCGCCAGTCCTTTCAACGAACGGGAAATGGTACTCACTTCTTCCTGACGGCTACCAAACGCCATACCGCTCGCATTCATCAACTGAAGGTAGTCAATAATAATGATTCTCACCCCATGTTCACGCACCAGACGACGTGCTTTGGTCCGGAGTTCAAACACAGACAAAGACGGAGTATCATCCACATAAAGCGGAGCATCCAGCAGATCTTTCAGTTTGTAGTCCAACTGTTGCCACTCATAGCTTGCCAATTGTCCACTTTTGATCTTCTCACTCGGAATCTCACAAACATTGGTGATAAGACGGTTGACCAACTGGACGTTACTCATTTCAAGAGAGAACAACGCTACCGGATTCCGATAATCAACAGCAATATTCTTAGCCATAGAAAGTACGAAAGCTGTCTTACCCATGGCAGGACGGGCAGCGATTATAATAAGGTCGGAGTTCTGCCAACCGGAGGTCATCTTGTCCAGTTTCGTAAATCCACTTTCAAGACCACTCAGACCGTCCGTTCGTGCAGCCGCTTTCTGAATCAGCTTATACGCTTCGTCAATTACCGGATTAATCTGCGTATAATCTTTCTTCATATTCTGCTGGGAAATCTCAAACAGCTTGCCTTCCGCCTCCTGCATCAAGTCGTCCACATCCAGTGTCTCATCAAAAGCCTTGCTTTGAATATTACTGGTAAACGTTATCAATTCGCGCGCCAACGATTTTTGTGCAATAATACGGGCGTGATATTCGATATGTGCGGAAGAAGCAACCTTACTGCTCAACTGAGTAATATAGAACGGTCCACCGACCTCTTCCAACTCACCTCTTTTGCTCAACTGCTCTTTGACCGTCAGAATGTCCACCGGCTTCTGATTAACGGCAAGATCAGTAATGGCAGCATAAATCAACTGATGACGATGCTCATAAAATGACTCCGGGCGAAGAATCTCACTCACCAGCGAATAAGCATCCTTCTCAATCATTAAAGCACCCAACACCGCCTCTTCCAGCTCCGGTGCCTGAGGTTGGATACGACCATAATCATTGACCGGTTGTACTTTAGTTGATTTTGTGTTACGGGAATTTCTTCTTTGTTCAGCCATCTGCTTATATACAATTTTATGATTTACAATTTATGATCCCCGGCTTTTATACATAGTAAAATCCGAAAGGGATGACAAAGATAGAATATAATAATGAAGAAAAGATAAGGAAAAATGAAGATTTTAGTAACTTTGTCACCAATAGCATAAATTCGCAACCCATAATTTAAAATTCAAAAATAATAATTCAGAACGAATATGATCACTTTCCCAAACGCAAAAATAAACCTGGGACTCTCTATTACCGAGAAGCGTCCGGACGGATATCACAACCTCGAAACCGTATTCTACCCCGTCGCTCTCGAAGATGCGCTGGAAATCCGGACCAGCCCCGAAGCGGACAAAAAGTTCTCCCTGCATCAGTACGGAATGGAGATATCCGGTAATCCGGAAGACAATTTAGTGGTGAAAGCATATCTGCTATTAGATAAAGAGTTTCACCTCTGTCCTATCGAGATCCATCTGTACAAACACATTCCTTCCGGTGCCGGACTGGGAGGAGGCTCATCAGACGCGGCTTTCATGCTGAAATTACTCAACGAACACTTTCAGCTGAATTTATCCGAAGATCAGCTGGAAATATATGCCGCAACTTTGGGAGCAGACTGCGCTTTCTTTATCAGAAACGCCCCGACCTTTGCCGAAGGAATCGGTAACATATTCTCCCCCATTCCACTATCCTTAAAAGGATATCAGATTCTGATCATCAAACCGGATGTATTCGTATCAACGCGGGAAGCTTTCGCCAATATTCACCCTCATCATCCCGAATACTCGATCAAAGAAGCGATCAAACGCCCGGCAAATGAATGGAAAGAGATATTAATCAATGATTTTGAAGACAGCGTATTCCCCCAGCATCCGGTGATCGGAGAAATTAAAGCCGAACTATACAAGCAAGGGGCTGTTTATGCCTCTATGAGCGGTTCCGGTTCTTCCGTATATGGATTGTTCGAGCCGGAAGGAACTTTACCTGAAACCGATTGGGGAACTAACGTATTCCGTTTTAAAGGCAGGCTGTAAAGGAGTAACAAAAAACGGTACCACGACTCACGTCGTAGTACCGTCACAACACAAACACAAAATAAAACACGACAAAACTACTATGCAATCATACCTGTCTATGCCGGAGAGGCATAAGTACCATTTACTCATATTCACATACTCACAAACAGATCAAGCTGATTAGCATCTAATAAACAAATCGCATGAACGATTTGTTTAAACTTTTATGTTAATTAAAACAAATATCTTTTTACTGAATGCCTCTTTCACGGAGTTTCAGCTGCCAATTCCATGCAGAGCGTAAAGTATCTTCTAATGTTTCTACCGCTTTCCAACCCAGTTCCTGGTTGGCAAAATCGGGGTTAGCCCATACCTTTTCAATATCACCTGCGCGACGGCCTACAATCTGATAATTCAGTTTAACGCCAGTAGCTTTTTCAAAGCCATTAATCAGTTCCAATACTGAAACACCGCGTCCTGTACCGATATTGAATACTTCTACTTTTTCTTTCTGTTTTTGCTCCAAAATACGGCGGATTGCAATCACGTGTGCTTTAGCCAAGTCAACAACGTTGATAAAGTCACGGATACAAGAACCGTCAGGAGTATCATAATCGTCACCGAATACACTTAGTTTTTCACGGATACCCATCGCTGTCTGAGTCAGATAAGGAATCAGGTTTTGAGGAACACCGTTCGGAAGTTCACCCAGCAATGCTGTAGGATGTGCGCCAATCGGATTGAAATAACGCAGCAAAATAGCATTGATCGGGGCACCGGAAGCTATTGTATCACGGATAATTTCTTCATTAATCTGTTTTGTATTTCCATAAGGAGATTCCGCTTTCTTGATCGGAGCCTTTTCCGTTACAGGCAACTCATCCGGTTGACCATATACTGTACAGGAAGAAGAGAACACTATGCCTTCTACTCCATGTTTAGGCATTAACTCCAGAAGGTTGATTAAAGAAACCAGGTTGTTACGATAATAAAGCAACGGCTTCTCTACCGACTCTCCTACTGCTTTGCTTGCTGCGAAATGAATAATCGCTTTAATTCCTTTATATTTGGCAAATACGGCATCAAGGCCAGCAAAATCAAGACAATCCAGTTTCTCAAAAGCTGGGCGGATACCGGATACTTTCTCTATATTGTCAACAACGTCAGCACTCGAATTTGATAAATTATCGATAATGATTACTTCGTATCCACTGTTTTGTAGTTCTACAACGGTATGAGACCCAATATAGCCTGTTCCTCCCGTTACTAAAATTCTTTCTTTCATATAATTTTAAAATATGGTTAGTTTTTCGGTTTTCAGTTTGTTTGAGGTACAAATGTATGGAAATAAAATGGAAATGCAATAAACTATCGCAATTTTATTCACAGGAAGATACTTACGGGACGATTTGAGGGCGTTTTGGTATGATAAAAAACATATTCGGTATGAACAGATATAAAGAAAAAGGCCGGAAACAAACTGCCTGTATGTTGCCATACGACAGAGTTTCCAGCCTCTTTATCTAATTATCAACTTAGTCTTTTACACGACGCCAGAGAAGCCCATGAATGCCATTGCCAGCAAACCTGCGGTAATCAAAGCAATCGGAGTCCCCTGCATTCCTTTCGGAATCTTCACCAGGGTCATCTGCTCACGCAATCCGGCAAACAATACCAGTGCCAGACCAAAGCCAAGAGCAGTAGAGAATGCGTATACAACACCTGTCAGCAGATCAAAGTCTTTCTGGATTACCAGGATTGCCACACCGAGAATACAGCAGTTCGTTGTAATCAACGGCAGGAACACACCCAGTGCCTGATACAAAGAAGGAGAAACTTTCTTCAGAATAATTTCTACCATCTGCACCAGTCCGGCAATAACCAGAATAAAAGTGATTGTCTGTAAGTACCCCAATCCGAAAGCATCCAACACAAACTTCTGAATCAGGAATGTGACGATGGTAGCGATAGTCAGCACGAAAGCAACTGCCGCACTCATACCCATCGCTGTTTCCACCTTCTTGGAAACACCCAGGAACGGACAGATTCCCAGGAACTGCGACAACACAATGTTGTTTACAAAGATTGCCGAGATAAATATCAATATATATTCCATATTCTTTTCTTATTTAATAGAGTTAGGCTTTCTTCAGACTATTAATAATGGCAATCAGATAACCTAAAGCGATAAAGGCACCCGGAGCCAGAACAAAGATCAACATTCCGTATTCTTCCGGCAGAATGGTCAGATTAAATATCTTACCTGTTCCGAGGAATTCACGTACGGCACCCAACAGAGTCAAGGCAATGGTAAAGCCAAATCCCATACCGATACCATCAAACATAGAAGCCAGCGGATTGTTCTTCGCTGCGAAAGCTTCCGCACGTCCCAATACGATACAGTTTACTACGATCAGCGGAATGAAAAGCCCGAGAGTAGCATACAGATCGGGCACGTATGCTTGCATTATCATCTGCAACAGTGTCACGAATGACGCGATCACCACGATAAATGAAGGGATGCGTACCATATCCGGAATCAGATTCTTGATAGATGAAATTACCACGTTCGAGCAAATCAGGACGAACATAGTGGCCAGTCCCATACCCATACCGTTGATTGCCGATGATGTCGTACCCAGTGTAGGACACATACCGAGCAGGAGCACAAAAATAGGATTCTCTTTGATAATCCCGTTCATCATTACTTTAAAATTATTCATAACTGTCTCCTCCTTTCTTAGTTATTAGTGTCATTAGCAGCTGCTTCACCTTCCGGTGCAGCAGCCGGTTCATTTTTCTGGGAAGCTCCGGAATTCGTATCCACCTCACCGCCTTTATATGCCTGATAAGCAGCATTCACCGCATTCAGGAAAGCACGTGAAGTGATAGTAGAAGCCGTGATAGCATCTACCTGTCCATTCATGTCTTTGGTCACAGCCAATGGAGTCTCTCCCGGATTCATGCCCAAAATAGACTTTGCACTTTCTTCGTGAGATACCGGTTTTTCGTTCTTTGCAGGATCATAAGCTCCAAACCATTTGTCCGCTTTCGAACCCAATCCCGGAGTTTCAGCGTGCGCCAATAAAGAGTAGTTATAAATCTTGCCTTCAGCATCAAAGCCCACCAGCACTTTCAGTTCACCGCCAAATCCCATTGACTTGGCTTCAACGGCAGAACCTACCCACTTTTCGCCATTCTTGGCCGGATAGATAATGAAATCCACGATTTTCTTTCCGTCTTTCTCGCTGAAAACAGTATCGCTTTCGGCTACCGGATTATTGGTATATTCAGGAAGCACCTTTTTCAAGGCCTCGTTCAGCGTCTTTGCATTCGCTTCGGCAATAGGGCCTTTCGTCAGTTCGTTCACATAAGCCAGCAACGCTACGGAAACGACTGTAACGCCCGTAAGTACCAGCAACATATTCTTTAAAGATGATTGTAACTTTTTCATTTCTTCTTCGCTACCTCCCCAAAGCGTTTAGGTTTACAATAGGTGTTAATCAGCGGAGTGAACGCATTCATAATCAGGATGGCAAACGACATACCTTCGGGATATGCGCCGAACAGACGGATAATAACCGTCAGCAGACCGATACAAACACCGTAAATCAGCATACCTTTCTTGCTCATCGGAGAAGTCACATAGTCGGTTGCCATAAAGACAGCTCCCAGCATCAGACCTCCGGAGAGTAGTTGCAATACCGGAGAAACATACTTTTCGGGATCCACCATGTGCATAATGCCTGCAAATACAAATACAGTCACAATGATAGAAACCGGAATATGCCAGGTGATGATCTTTTTCCAGAGCATGTATACCAGTCCGAGCAACAGTGCCAGCGCACTTACTTCACCGATACATCCGCCGTTCTGTCCGATAAACAGAGTCAGCGCATCAGGTATCTGGCTCAAAGCACTTGCATCGCCGTGAATAGCCTGTTTCATCAATGCCAGCGGAGTAGCACCGGTGGTAGCGTCCATATAAGATGTCAGCTGACCTACTACCGGCCATGTTGTCATCTGCACCGGGAAAGAAAGCAACAGGAATACACGTCCCGCCAATGCCGGGTTGAATGGGTTGCAGCCCAGACCACCGAAAGACATCTTGCCTACACCGATTGCGAACAGTGCACCCAGAATGATAATCCAGATAGGCAGATTGGAAGGTAGATTGAATGCCAGCAACACACCTGTAATGACAGCAGAACCGTCACAGATGGTTGTAGCAGGTTTCTTCATTAAGAATTTAACGATCGCCCATTCGAAGAATAAACAGGCTGCTACCGAAGTAGCCGTGACAATCAGAGCCCCCAGGCCGAAGAAATAAAGCGACACCAGAAAAGCCGGAATCAGTGCGATCAGCACGCCATACATATTTTTCTGTACGCTGTCTCCGCCATGAACGTGGGGTGATAGTGATACGATTAATTTATTTTCCATATTCGTTATTTTTTAGCTTGACGTGCACGAATCATAGCTCCCACTTTGCCTTTACCCAGACGACAATAGTCGAGCAGCGGACGGTTGGCAGGACAAGTGAACTGGCAAGAGCCGCACTCGATACAATCCATGATTCTTTCTTTTTCCATTGTTTCAAAATCTCCGTTTTCGGACAAAGCTCCGAGCAAGTACGGCTCCAGTCCCATCGGACAAGCGCTCACACACTTTGCGCAACGGATACAGGTTTGTGCTTCACCACGTTTGGCTTCCTTCTGATTCATAATCAGGATACCGGAACTGCCTTTTGCGGTAGGAACTTCGATATTCACCAGAGCCTTACCCATCATCGGACCGCCACCGATCACTTTTCCCGTATCCTCCGGTAGACCGCCACAAGCATCAATCAGCTGTTTCATTGGTGTACCGATACGAGCCAGGAAGTTGGAAGGTTTGGTCACAGACTTACCAGTTACGGTAATCACACGCTCAAACAACGGTTTATTTTTCTGAACAGCTTCATAAACAGCAAATGCCGTACCCACATTCTGCACAACTGCCCCAGTAGAGATAGGCAGCGCACCACTTGCCACCTGGCGTTTGGTAATCGCATCAATCAACTGTTTCTCACCACCCTGAGGATATTTCACTTTCAAAGGAACAACTTCGATGCCTGCATAACTGGAAGCAACTTTCGTCATCAGTTCAATAGCATCCGGCTTGTTATTCTCAATTCCGATAAATGCCTTATTTACCTTCACGGCTTTCATCAGAATGGAGACACCTACCATGACTTCTTCCGCGTGTTCCAGCATCAGCTGATGGTCGGCAGTCAGATACGGTTCACATTCCACCGCATTGATAATCACACATTCTGCCTTGAACGAAGGAGGCGGACAAAGTTTCACCTGTGTAGGGAAACAAGCACCACCCAAACCTACGATACCGGCATCGGCAATCTTCTTCACGATTTCTTCGGACGAAAGCTCACATTCTTTGACCAGTGTCTTGCTACGGTCAATGGTTTCTTCCCATTCGTCGCCTTCTACATCAATAAAGATAGCAGGTTTTGCATAACCGCTCGCATCGACTACTGTATCAATCTTCGCCACTTTTCCACTGACAGAAGAGTGAATTGCTGCCGAAACGAAGCCGGCAGGTTCGGCAATCTTCGTGCCTACCTTCACCATATCACCTTTTGCTACTATCGGTTTGGCAGGTGCGCCAATGTGCTGCCCCAACAGAATAACTGCCTTTGCAGGAACTTCCGCTGTGATGATAGGTTGATGTGCCGACAATTTATTTTCGTGTGGATGAACTCCACCAATTGAAAATGTCTTTAACATACAATTCTGTATTTTATTCTGTTATTATTCTGTTACCTTCGGAGCTTCTGCAGCAACTGTTTTCGGTGCTTCTTCCGCCTTCGGTTTACGTGGAGGGAAGTTCAGCTCGATAATTGTGTTCTGCGGACAAACTTCCACGCACTTACGACATGATTTACACTTGTTCGGATCGATGTAAGCCAGGTTGTTCTCCAGCGTAATGGCTTCGAACGGACAAGTCTTGACACACTTACCACAGCCGATACAGCTCACTGTACAAGCCTTACGTGCTACGGCTCCCTTGTCTTTGTTCACACAAGAGATGTACACACGGCGTGATTTCTTGCCTTGCGGACGAATCTCGATGATCGCCTTCGGACAAGCCTTCACACAAGCGCCACAAGCTGTACATTTGGCTTCATCCACTTCCGGAAGTCCCGTTTCAGGATTCATGTGGATAGCATCGAACTGGCAGGCAGCCACACAGTCGCCACATCCGAGGCATCCGTAGCTACAACCCGTTTCTCCACCATACAATGAAGCGGCAATAGCGCAACTCTTCGCACCGTCGTATTGATTAATACGCGGACGATTGGCACAGCTTCCGTTACATCTTACTACTGCTACCATCGGTTCAGCTTCAGTAGCTGCCAGTCCGAGAATATCAGCAATTTGTGCCATGACAGGCTGACCGCCTACAGGGCAGAATTTACCATCCAGCGAACCGGCTTTGACGCAAGCATCGGCAAATCCGCTACAACCAGGATAGCCACATCCACCACAGTTTGCCTGGGGCAACACTTCCCCCACCTGGGCAATCCGCGGGTCTTCATACACGGCAAATTTCTTGGAAGCTACATAAAGAATAGCGGCCAGCACGAGCGCTATAGCTCCCAATGAAATCACTGCAA
>OJRX01003107.1_pt1 | contig 11802 bp, 8 predicted proteins | sample 1599301 | NCBI WGS metagenome assembly OJRX01 (sample SAMN04168656, study PRJEB22393) | human gut metagenome | biome: human gut microbiome; feature: stool | host: Homo sapiens | collected 2014-03-17 | reverse complement strand
TTGAGATTCTCGATGCGCAGGGTTTCGAGAAAACCCGTCATGGCGTATTTCGACGCCGAATAGCCCGTCCGCCCCGGAAGGCCGTGCAGGCCCGCGACGGACGAGATGCCGACGATGGAACCGTGCGACTGCTGAAGATACGGCAGCGCGAATTTGCAACAGTTGACCGTGCCCCAAAAGTTGACGTCCATCAGGCGGTGAAGCACGCCGAGGTCCACGTCGTCGAAGATCGCACGCATCGAAAGCCCGGCATTGCAGACCAGCACGTCGATTCCGCCGAACTCGTTCACGGCGGTCTCGATCAGCCGGCGGCACTCGTCCACGTTCGTCACATCGACGCCGCAGTAGGCGGCCTGCCCGCCCTGTGAGCGGATTTCGCCCGCGATGAGCTGCAGTTTCTGCACGCTGCGCGCACCCAGCACGACCCGCGCGCCCTGCGCGGCGAATTCGCGTGCCATCGCCTCGCCGATGCCTGACGAAGCGCCCGTCACGATGACGACTTTATCCTTAAAGTTTTTCATATCAATCGTTTATTTCAATTTCCAAAGTATCGTAGGCCATATGCACATGGGGCGGAAGGGTCGGCTCCGTCTCGGCGTGCAGGCCGATGTCGTGGGACATATGGGTCAGGTAGGCTTCGCGCGGCGAGACACGGGCGATCAGCTCCAGCGCCTCGGCCACATTGAAGTGCGAATAATGCTCGGCAAAACGGAGCGCATTGACTACCAGCACGTCGAGACCGGTCAGTTTTTCGACTTCGGCGTCCGCAATGGTCTTGAAGTCGGTCAGGTAGGCCAGCCTGCCGATGCGGAATCCCGTCACCGCAAAGCGTTCCGAATGGTGTCCCGAAACGGGAAGGATTTCGACGCCTTTGACGCTGAAAGGCCGCGTAACGTCGATCTCGTGCAGTTCGATTTCCGGAACGCCCCGGTACTTGTCCTGCGCGAAGGCGTAGTCGAAATCCTTGCGCACGACATCGAGGGTGTGCGGAGCCGCATAAAGGTCGATGCGGTGAATCGTCGGCGGGTAATCGACGAAATTGAAAGCCCGCACGTCGTCCAGCCCGCCGATATGGTCCTTATGTTCGTGCGTCAGCAGAATGGCGTCGATACGGCGGACGCCGGTGCGCAGCATCTGACAGCGGAAATCGGGTCCGGCGTCGATGACGATGCGCACGCCCTGCGTCTCGACCATGGCCGAAGTGCGCAGACGGTCGTCGCGCCGGTCGGACGAAGTGCAGACCCGACAGCGGCATCCGATGACAGGGACACCCTGCGAGGTGCCCGTTCCCAGAAAGGTAAGTTTCATGCAGACAAAAATAGTAAAAATATGGCGACTGCGCACCCGCGCCGGAAAGATTCTCCGCACGGATTTTCGGATAAGGCGCAAAACCGGATATGAAAGAACGGAGCGTCAAGGAGGGGCGGTGCATGGGAAGCGGGCGGAGCGCCGGCCGAAGAAAAGCGGACAAATCGTCAGCCGAGAAGAAACGAGGAACCGTCAGCCGGAGAAAGCGGACAAATCGTCAGCAGGGAAAAGCGGGCGGAACGTCGGCAGGAGAAAAGCGGGCGGAGCATCAGCCGGAGAAAAGGCGGAGCATAAAACCAAACACCCCTCGGCGGGAACAGGCGGCGAAAGCGAAAAAAGCCGCAGGATGTTTCCTGCGGCTTTTCAGCATTTCCGGACAGCGGGCGGAACGCCCGGCGATCAGTAGGTCTGCTCGATATTCCAGACGAAGGCCCGCGAGCCCTGCAGTTTGGTGGCGGCGTCCATTTCACGGAAGGCCGCCATCAGCGGCGCGACCTTTTCGTCGTCGACGATCGCCATGATCGAAGCATTCATCGACGGCCACGCATGCGTGCCGTAATGCGGTTCGCCGTCGACGGAGCCGCGGCCCTCGGTCAGCGCCCAGCGGGTGAAGCCGCGGATGCCCTGCTCGTCGAGGATGGCGTTCACACGGTCGGTAAGCGCCTGATTATAGGATAAGAATACTGCTTTCATAATCGTTTTAGTTTTTTTAATGCACACTCGCCTGATGTTCGGCCGACAGACGGGCCAGTTTCTCCTTCTCCTTGCGCTGGGAACGGTTCACGAATACCGAATAGAGCGCAGGAATGATAAACAGCGTCAGCAGGGTCGAACAGGTCAGACCGCCGATCACGGCGATACCCATCGGCTGCCACGTCTCCGAGCCTGCGCCCGTACCGATCGCCAGCGGCAGCATACCCAGAATGGTCGTGAACGAAGTCATCAGCACGGGACGCAGACGGCTCTTGCCGCCGGCGATCACGGCGTCGAAGACGCCCGAACCGCGCTCGACCAGCAGGTTCATGTAGTCGACCATCACGATACCGTTCTTGGTCACGATGCCCACCAGCATGATGGCGCCGATCAGGGCGATGAGCGACATGGGCGTGGAGGTCATCCACAAAGCCAGGAAAACGCCCGTGGCGGCGAACGGGATGGTGAACATGATGATGAACGGGAAGAGCAGCGATTCGAACTGCGTGGCCATCACGATGTAGACCAGGATGACGATCAGGATGAACAGCACGCCCAGGTCGCTGAAGGCGTCGCCCTGGTCTTCGACCGTACCGCCGATTTCGAGGTCGACGCCGTCGGGCACGGGATACCCGGCGATGAGTTGATCGACCTCGGCCACCACGTCGCCCAGGGCGACGCCGGCTCCGAGCGACGACTTGACCGTGATCACACGCTGGCGGTTCTCGCGCTCGATCATCGGCGCGGCATACTCCTCCTGCACGCGGCCGACCTCCTTGAGTTTCACGGGGCGCCCCTGCCCGTTGTAAAGCGTGATGTTCTCCACGTCCCCGAGCGACATGCGGAACGGTTCGGCATAGCGCACCACGATGTCATATTCGTCGCCGTCCTCGCGGTATTTCGAGGCCACGAGGCCGTCGATGCGGTTGCGCACGGCCTGCGACGCCGTGGCGCTGCTGATGCCGTAGTACGACAGCCGGTCGCGGTCGAAGACCACGTTGTACTCGGGACGCAGGTCGTCGCGCGAAAGTTTCACGTCGCGAACGCCCTCCAGACGGCGCATCTTCTCCTTCAGGTCGTTGGCAACGGCGTTCGTCACGTCCATGTCATAACCGAAGACCTTGACGTTGACCGTCGCCGAACCGCTCATGCTGCCCGACTGTCCGCCGGGAGTGACCGTGTACTGGCGGATCTCGGGAATCCGGTCGAGATCACCGCGCAGCAGGTCGGAGATGACGTAGATCGACCGATCGCGCTCCTCCACGCCGGTCAGGCGCACGTTGTAGTTGATGATGTGCGAACCGGTGGTCTGCATCGCCGCGAAGGCGTTGTCCGACGAGTTGGCGCCGGCCGACGCCGAGACGAGCACGATCTCGGGGTATTTCGCATAGATGATGCTGTCGATCTGCCGGGCAATGCGCGCCGTGTAGTCGACGCCGACGTTCTGCTCCAGCTCGACCATGGCCGAAATGCGGCCGTTGTCCGAGGGCGGGAAGAACTCGGTGGGAACCCGCGTCAGCAGCCCCAGCGACACGACGAAGACCGACATCATCGAGAAGAAGGTGATCCGGCGGTGGCGTACGACCCAGTCGAGCGAACGGGCGTAGGCGCCGTCGAGCCATTCGAGCGCCCGGTCGATCGGCTTGTAGATCACGCCGAGGCCCTTGTAGTCGTGCTGGCCGCCTTCGAGTTTCAAGAGGTAAGCCGACATCATCGGGGTCAGCGAAATGGCCGCCGTAGTCGAAACGCAGACCACGATCGTCACGATCCAGCCCAGCTCGCGGAACAGGATGCCCGCCATGCCCGGGACCATCGTCAGCGGCAGGAACACCGCGACGACCACCAATGTCGTGGCGATGACCGACAGCCACACCTCGTTGGTGGCGTAGATGGCGGCCTCCTTCGGGTTCGAGCCGCGCTCGATATGCGTCGTAATGTTCTCCAGAACCACGATGGCGTCGTCGACCACCATACCGATGGCGATGGAGAGCGACGAGAGCGAGATGATGTTCAGCGTGGAGCCGGTGGCGAAGAGGTAGATGAACGAACAGATCAGCGACACGGGGATCGTCATACAGATGATCAGCGTCGCGCGCCAGCGTCCGAGGAAGGCCATCACCACCAGCACGACGAAGATGAAGGCGTAGAGAATGGTCTCCGAGAGCGACCCGATGGCGTCGGTGATCTCCTGCGAGCCTTCGAAAATCAGCTCCATCTTGACATCCTTCGGGAGGGTTTTCTGAATCTCCGGCAGGCGCGACTGGATTTCGTGGACGATATTCACGGTGTTGGCGCCCGACTGTTTCTGGAACATCACGCGCACGCCCCGCTGGCCGTTGACGCGCTCGTCCATCGTGGACTTTTCGAGCGTATCGCGGATCTGGGCCACGTCCGAAAGTTTCACCGTGCGGCCCCCGGCGTTCGACACCACGACCTTGCGCAGCTCGTCCGAGAGTTTGAACTCGCCGTCGGCCTTGATGTTGAAGGTGTTGTTGCCCACGTCGATCGTGCCGCTGGGGATGTTGACGTTCTCGGCGGCGATGATCTGCCCCAGCTGCTCGACCGTGAGGTTGTAGGCCTCCAGTTTGGCGGGGTCGACGTTGACCTGCACCTCGCGTTCGGGTGCGCCGATGATCGACACGGCGCCCACGCCGTCGACGCGGTTGAGCACGTTGACCAGCTTGTCGTCGAGAATCTTGTTCAGCGCCGGATAGCTCTCCTCGGCCGTGACGGCAAGCATCATCACGGGGATCATCGAGGTCGAGAACTTGAAGATCGTCGGATAGTCGATGTCGTCGGGCAGCTGCGACTGCACGCGCGACACCACGTCGCGGATTTCGTTGGCCCCCTCGTTCAGGTCGGAGCCGTATTCGAACTCGACGGTGATCATCGAGACGTTGTCCTGCGACTTGGAGGTCAGTTTCTTGAGGTTGCTCACCGTGTTGAGGTTGTCCTCCAGCACACGGGTGATGTTGGTCTCGATGTCGGCGGCGTTGGCGCCCGGATACATCGTGATCACCGAGATCTGGGGTATCTCGATCTCGGGATACTGGTCTACGGCCAGGTTCATCAGCGAGAAGAGTCCGAAGACCATCACGCCGACGAACAGCAGGATCGTTGAGATCGGTTTGCGGACCGCGCTTTCGTAAATTTTCATTGGAAAGGGGCTGTTTTAATCTTTTTTAATATCCACTTTGGCCCCGTCGAAAAGTTTCGACAACGCCGTGACGGCCACCGGCTCGCCCGCTTCGATCCCCGAGAGGATGTCCACGCGGTCGCCGACCTGGCGTCCCACCTTGACCGAGCGGCGCTCGGCAACCGAGTCGCCGACGATGACGTAGAGATAACGCTCGGCCGAGCCGACCTGCTTCTGCACGGCCACGTCGGGAACCATCACGCCCTCCTTGCTGCCCATGTCGAAGGTCGTGCGGGCGTACATGCCCGGGCGCAGCGTGCGTTTGGCGTTGGGGACCTTGACCTCGACCTTGAAGGTGCGGGTCGTGGGGTCGAGCGCCGGATAGATCAGCGACACCGTGCCCGTGAACTCCTCGTCGGGGAAGATGTCGACGGCCAGCTTCACCGGCATGCCCACCTTCACGTTGGGGAAGTACTGCTCCGAAATGTTGGCGATGACCTTCAGCGGGTCGATCTGCATGATGTGCAGGATCGGCTGCTGGGCGAACAGGTCGCCGGACTCGTAGTTGCGAGCCGTGACGACGCCCGAAATGGGCGAACGCACCTCGATGTTCTTCTTGAGGTTGGCGACCACCTCGCGCTGCACGTCCAGCTGGGCCTTGGCCTGCTCGATCTGCTGGGTCGAAATGCCTCCGGCCTCGTAGACCGGCAGCAGGCGGTTGTAGTCGTCCTCGACGGTCTTCAGCTGCACCAGCTGCTGGGTGTACTGCGTGGGATCGAGCGTCACGACGAGCTGCCCCTCGCGCACCGGATCGCCCACCTCGACGTAAATCCTGTCGATGTGCACGCCCGAAGCCGCCGGAGTGATGTCGTTCTCCTTGTAAGGCTCGATCTCGGAAGTGAAGACCTCCGTAAGCTGCACCGAAGCCTCTTCGGCAACGGCGCTTTTGGTCAGCACGCCTTTGTCTTCCGCAACGGCGGTCACGCCTTTCTTACCCGTGCAGCCGGCGAAAAAGACGGCGGCGATGCACAAAATCACGATTTTTTTCATACGTTCTTTATCCTGTTTTTTATTTATTTCCGTGTTCGCGGCCGACGATGCGGTCGTACTCGGCCTTGGCCGAAAGGTAATCGTAGATCGCCTGCGAGAAGTTCAGCTGCGCCTGCGTTTGCGAGAGCTGCGCGCTGTTGAGTTCGAGGATCGTCCCCGCGCCCGCCCGGTAACGGGTGTCGGAGATCTTGTAGGCCTTGCGGGCCTGCTCGACGGTCAGCTCCTGGGCGTACATCGTCTCGCGGGCGGTCAGCAGGTCGTTCAGCGCCGAGCGCACCTGTACGTCGATCTGCTGCCGGGCGTAGCTGCGCTGGAGCGACAGCTGCGAAATCTGGTTTTTCAGCTCGCGCGACCTGTTCATCTTCGTCAGGCCCGAAAAGATGGGGACCGACAGTTGCAGGCCGACCGAAATCGGATGGGTCCAGAAATACCGGGAATCGTCCGTCGCGGCGGCGCCGCCGAAATTGAAAGGCTCCATGTCGTTACCCGTATAGGAGGCCGACCCGAAGGCTGCGAGCGTCGGCATGCGTCCCGCATTGGCCGCCTTGAGCGAACGCCGGAGGACCTCCTCCTGCAATTCGAGCGAGCGCAGGTCGGAGTTGTCCGTCACGTCGGTGGTCAGCCCGTCCGTCCCGGCCAGCACGTCGTCGCGCAGGGCGTCCAGCTCGCCCACCACCTCGATCTCCACATCCTCGGGAATCGAGAGGTACATCTTGAGCATCAGCTTGGCCAGCTTGATCGAATTCTCGGTCTGGAGGATCGTGGGCTTGAGGTTGCTCAACTGCACCTGCGCGGTCAGCAGGTCGTATTCCGAGGCCAGTCCGTGCTTGTACTGCACCTGCGTATCGTCGACCGTGCGCTGCACCGTGGCCTCCGACTCGCGGAGCACCGCGAGCGACTGCTCGGCGAGCAGGATGTTGTAAAAGGCCTTCTTCACCTCGGCCGTCAGGTCGATGCGCGAGGCGCGTGCGGCCTCCACGGCCGTGGCCATCTGCGCGTCGTTCATCTTCAGCGTGCGGTAGACCGACGGCGCGAAGAGCGGCAGCGACAGGTCGCCCTGCACGGCGAAGGTGTTATCGGCTCCGAACGAAATGCCGCCGCGCATCTCGGACTTCACGATCGAACGGGTGTAGCTGCCCGACGCCGAAATCTGCGGCAGCAGGTTGCCCCACGTCTGGCGCTTCACGTAGTCGTAACGCTGCACCTCCATCTCCGCGACCTTGACGGTCGGGTTTTCGCTCAAGGCGAGATCCAGCGCCTGGGGAAGCGTCAGCCGCATCTGCGCCGAAGCGCCGGCGACGCCCGCCGCCCAAAAGGCGATGATCAAAAAAAGTCGTTTCATCATTATTCGGTAAAATTATGTTGTCATTATCATTTATGCGGACGAACGGAACGGACGGATATTTCAGTCCCCGCCCCTTCGCGCCGGCTATTGCATCCGGTGAACGGTTTTGGCAGGCTCGTAGCGTTTTAGGTAGTCGTCGACGAGCAGCAGCCCCTTGGTCGTGGAGATGCCGCGGAAAAAATTGCTGATGATCTGCACGAACGCCTCGCGCTCGGTCATGCCCGCGGGCAGAATGAGGTCCTTGCGCACGGTGATGGCCGAAGCCGTGTAGTAAAGCACCGAAATGGCCAGATCGAGATTGATCGTGTCGACGAACAGCCCGTCGGCAATCCCCTTTTCCAGCATCTCCTGCAGGTCGCGGCGGCTCTTGGCGGTGCCTTCGCGCGTCATCTTGTCGTGCACCGCCGGGTAAAACTTGCGCAGGTTGTTCAGCAGCCGCTGGATGACTTCGGCGTTGTCCATCACGCCGCCCAGCACCATGAACATCGCTTCGAGCACGTTGCGCGCATGAGCGCACACCGCGGCGCGCTCGATGCGTTTCTTTTCGAAATAGCGGTCCATCGCCAGGTAGAGCAGCCCCTCCTTGTCGCCGAACAATTCGTAGAGCGTCCGTTTCGAGACCCCCAGCTGCTGCGCGATGTCGTCCATGCGCACCGACTTGATGCCCTGCGAGACGAACATGTGCATCGCCTGTTCTATGATTCGTTCCTTCTGATCCATGATCCAATCCGATTGATACGGATACAAATATACGCGCCAAAACTTATAAAACAAAAAAAGTTTTCTGTTTTTCCCGGTTTTCTGACGAAAACAACAAAAAAGGAGCCTATCAGGACTCCTTCATGCAAAACCGGACGCGGGAAATCGCCCTTCGGCGGGCAGACCGCACGGCGCTTCGGGGATCATGCGGCGGCCGTCCGCATAACGAGCATGCCAGCGCAGACCGGAGCAAAAAAGCCGCCGCAGAAATTCTGCGGCGGCTTTGTCCAAAACGGGAACGCCCCGTCTATTTCGTGACCCGTTCGAGCCATTTGACCATGGCCAGCATGGCGAACATCGAGATGGCGCAGACGATGACGAAGATGCTCCACGTCGCGGAGATCGAGATGCGCTTGTAGAGGATCGGGCCGATGAACAGCAGGCCGTTGCCCAGCGCCGTGGCACCCAGCCAGCAGCCCTGCATCAGGCCCTGGAGTTTCTGCGGAGCGACCTTCGACACGAACGACAGACCCAGCGGCGAGATGAACAGTTCGGCGATGGTCAGGATCAGGTAGGTGGCCACCAGCAGCCACGGAGTGACGCGCTCGGCGAACGAGAGACCGCCCTGCGCCTGCACTTCGGCGAGTTTGGGAAGGCCCAGCGACCCGAAGACCATCAGCACGTAGGCGAATGCGGCGATGCCCATTCCGATCGCGATCTTCATCGGAGTCGAAGGCTCCTTGCCGCGGTTGCGCAGCCAGGCGAACACGGCGATGATGACCGGCGTGAGGAACACCACGCAGAAGGGGTTGGCCGACTGGAAAATCTCGGCCGTGATGGGCATGCCGAAAATTTCGAGACGGGTGTAATCCTGCGCGAAGAGCGTCAGCGTCAGACCGTTCTGATGGAACGAGAACCAGAAGAAGATCACGATGGCGAACACGGCGAACAGCGCATAGAGACGCTGTTTGATCTCACGCGCATCCTGCTGGATTTCGGCCTTCGAAGGCGTCGTCCTGGAAGCGGCCGCAACCTTGGGATCGGGCAGCTTCTTCTTGTTGGCCAGGAAAACCACCAGCGAGAAGACCAGCGCCACGATAGCCACGCCGAACGCATAGTGGAATCCGGTGTTGAAGGCGTTGAGATAGCTCTGCGCGAAAACGCCCATGTCCGCCGGGACGCCGCCGAGGCTCACTTCGGCAGCCAGCTCGCTGAAACGGCCCTGGGCCACTTCGGGACTCATCGTGCCGCCGATATACTGGTGGCAGAGGGCCGAAAGGTCGGAATTGTAGAGGAATCCCTGCGTGCGGAGCCACCAGTTGCGCACGCCCACGGCGGCGAACGGTGCGAACATCGCGCCGATGTTGATGAACATGTAGAAAATCTGAAAGCCCGTGTCGCGCAGTTTGGCATACTGTTCGTTGTCGTAAAGCTGCCCCACGAGCGCCTGGAGGTTGCCTTTGAACAGACCGTTGCCGAAGGCGATCAGCATCAGTGCGCCGATCACCACGGTCTTCGACGTAACGGTGGGAACCATCAGCGCGGCATACCCCGCCGTCATCACCAGAATACCCGCGATGATCGTCCCCTTATAGTTGCGCAGCCGGTCGGCGATCAGGCCGCCGACGAGCGCCAGGATGTAGATCGAGGTATAAAAAAACGAATAGATTTTCCCGGCCTGCTCGCCGTCGATACCGAATTTCGACATCAGGAACAGCGTCAGAATGGCCATCATGGTGTAGAAACCGAAACGTTCGCCCGTATTGGCGAGAGCCGCGGCAATCAAACCTTTAGGTTGCTTGAGCATAGTAGAATTGGGTATTAGTAATGGATACGTTTTTTTGTTCGTGGACAAAGATAGAAAAATTTTTCATATATTTAGTGTCGCAACGGCACTTTTATCAGTCGGAACGCATAACCGGACCCGGGTGCGATTCGGTTTTGCTCCCATCCGACTTTTTATTACCTTTGTAGAAAATCGACTCCCCTATGGAAAAAACGACCCGAAGACTTCCGATCGTCGAACGCGACGAATGGTTACAGCCCGTCGAGGCGCAGATGAACCTGCGCCACGAGCGTTACGAGCGGAAAATGGCCGACATCGGACGCTCGGCGGGATCGCTCGTCGACTACGCCAACGGCTACCGCTATTTCGGCTGGCAGTGGGACGACGTGCTGGACGGCTGGTGGCTGCGCGAGTGGCTGCCGGGGGCGCACGACGTCTACGTCTTCGGCGACTTCAACAACTGGCAGCGCACCGAAATCCGCATGCACAAGGATGCCGCGGGGGTCTGGAGCGCCTTTTTCCCCGCGGCGATGTACCGCGACCGGCTGCGGCACGGCTCGCTCTACAAGATCCACGTCCACGGCGACAACGGCTGGCTGGACCGCATCCCGGCCTACGCCCGGCGCGTCGTGCAGGACGACGAGACCAAAAACTACACGGCGCAGTTCTGGAACCCCGCGGAACCGTTCGACTGGCGGGGCGACGCGTTCGACGCCTCGAAGATCGGCAGTCTGCTGATCTACGAAGCCCATGTGGGCATGGCCCAGGAGCGCGAAGGCGTGGGAACCTACCGCGAATTCACCGAAAAGATACTCCCGATCATCAAAAAGGACGGCTACAACGCCGTGCAGCTGATGGCCGTGGCCGAGCACCCCTACTACGGGTCGTTCGGTTACCACGTGTCGAGTTTCTTCGCCCCCTCGTCGCGCTGCGGCACGCCCGAGGAGCTGAAGGAGCTGATCCGCCGCGCCCATGAACTGGGGCTGGCGGTGATCATGGACCTCGTGCACGCCCACTACGTCAAGAACCTCAACGAGGGGATCAACTCCCTCGACGGCACCGACCATCTCTACTCGCCGCCGGGCGACGCGGGCTACCAGCAGTACTGGGATTCGAAACTCTTCGACTACGGCAAGGAGGAGGTGCAGCACTTCCTGCTGTCGAACGTCAAATACTGGCTCGACGAGTTCCATTTCGACGGCTACCGCTTCGACGGCGTGACGTCGATGATCTACCGCCACCACGGCTACGTCACGTTCGATTCGCGCGACCGTTTCTTCGACGAGGGGGTCAACGGGGACGCTCTCACCTACCTCACCCTGGCCAACCGCCTCGCGCACGATTTCCGGCCTTCGGCCGTGACCATCGCCGAGGACGTGAGCGGCATGCCGGGGATGTGCATCCCGATCGCCGACGGCGGCATCGGATTCGACTACCGCCTGGGCATGGCCATCCCCGACTTCTGGATCAAGCAGCTGAAGGAGGTGCCCGACGAGCAGTGGGACATCCGGGAGATGTGGTCGGTGATGACCGACCGCCTGCCCGAAGTCAAGACCGTAGCCTACGCCGAGTCGCACGACCAGGCGCTCGTCGGCGACAAGACCATCGCCTTTCGGCTGATGGACAAGGAGATGTATTTCCACATGGACCGCGCTTCGGAGAACATCGTCATCGACCGCGGCATGGCCCTGCACAAGATGATCCGCCTGATGACCATCTCCACGGGCGGTCAGGCCTACCTCAACTTCATGGGCAACGAGTTCGGGCATCCCGAGTGGATCGACT
>OJRX01003094.1_pt1 | contig 11851 bp, 8 predicted proteins | sample 1599301 | NCBI WGS metagenome assembly OJRX01 (sample SAMN04168656, study PRJEB22393) | human gut metagenome | biome: human gut microbiome; feature: stool | host: Homo sapiens | collected 2014-03-17 | reverse complement strand
AGTAAAATGTGCTGTTCTTGGATGGCATACCCTTGATGAAGCATTAAAAAAGGCTATGTATGATTACAAGTAAAACGAAGAACTTAATAGAGTTGAGGTAGTTGGAGATAATGAGGGGTTAAAGGTTGTTGATGGATATGTTGATTTTGATATAAATCACTGCTCAACATACTTCCTTTCAGGCCATACAGCAGATGAAGTAAAGGCTGTTAACCCTGCAACAGGAGAACTTGCTGGAACACCTATAAAAACAGGTGATCATGCAAATGTAATGTTATATGTATTATTATCTTTAGCAGCAGTTTCAGCTATGGGATTAGTTGTTGTATTCGGTAAGAAGAGAGCAAACTAAAAATTCAAATATCACAATATTTAATAATAAAACCAGTGTTATATTGTCTATAGCACTGGTTTTTTGTATAATATATACATAAGAATGAGGATATGGATGGAGGAAGTATGGAAATAACTGATAAAATTAATTATGTTCTGGGAAAAACAGTAGTGTATATGTTGCTGATAATATATCCGTTTGTTATGCATAACAAGTTAAATGATGTTACGTTAACAAGGTTTTTCTTCTTTATTATTGTTTCATATGTAGGTTTTTTGGTTCTATGTATTAATTCACTGGCAAGTTTTATATTAAAAAGAGTTAGCGATAAGAAAAAATATGATGATGACAAGGCTGATTTTATTAATATTGAGGAAGGTGCGTATAATGCTGAAAGTCAGAGCATAAGTAAAGTGTATGACATAAAAGACAAGATAAAAAATATGGATTTATGGAAAAAATTAATATTTTTATTTTTTTTTGTATGTATTATGTCATATTTGTTTTCTCCATATAAAAGTGTTGCATTTCTAGGACACGGAGGAAGATATACGGGACTTGTTTTTTATGGTGCATGTGTTTGTATGTATTATGTTGTTTCAACATGTTACAGATTCGAAAAAAGAGATATTACATACGTATTATGTTCTACAATATTGGTTAATGTGTGGGCAGTGCTTAATTACGCGGGCATGGATCCATTCTACATATACAAGGATGTTCCAGCTGCCATGAAAACGGTGTACATATCTTCGCTTGGTAATATAGATATATATGGAATGTATGTTAATATGATGCTTGCACTTGCCATGTTTTCGTTTGTATATGAGGAAAGTACAGCAGGTAAGCTTTTTTATGGTATTTGTGCACTGCTAGGAATGATGGGTTCATTGGCATCAGACAGCGATATGGCAGTTGCAGGTATGTTTTTTGCATTTGTGATTCTTATATATTTTGCAATATCAGATTATAACAGATTAATAAGGTATTTTATGCTCGCTGTAGAATTGTTTATTGCAGGACGTATACTAGGGGTTATATATATATTTAATCAGTTTAATACAAGGATTATAAAAAGTGTTGGCAGTATTATTGTTTATAAGAATGTATTTGTAGTGTTTCCAGTTGTCTGTTTCATAGCTATATTTATTATCCAGCTGCTTCATGACAAATATGATTTGTTTGCCAATAAAAAACTGATTGATAAAATAAAAAAAATATATGTAATCATATGTGTTGTATTTGCAGCAGCGGCATGTCTGATGGTTATTATATGTACAGCTGTACAGAGAGGTCCGCTTGCTATTACTGATGACTGGGGCTCAGGACGTGGATACATATGGAAAAACTTGCTGGATGGATTTAAAAACCTTCAATTCATAAATAAAATATTCGGTGCAGGAGAGGCTTCTACAGCATGGGTTTTAAGTGATTATTCTGCTGCTGCCAACAACATATTTAACAGAGGAAGAGTAGACAATGCTCACAATATATGGATTAATATGCTTATAACACTTGGTATTGCCGGTCTTATAGTATATGTTTTACTTCTTGTAGCAGCAATCAGCAATATAAAGAGGCACCTTAAAGGTTCAAGTGAAGCCTGCCATATGAACAAATCAAGATATATGCTTGCAGGTGCAGGTCTTGCTGTTATGGTATATTCAATCCAGGGAACGGCTGAAATGCTGGAGGTTATTACATTTCCAATATTTTTCTGTCTGTTAGCAATGCTGAATTGCAGCACGAAAAATAAAAACACAGAAAAACAGGAATTAAATAAAAAAGAAACAGATATATAAATATCTGGCAGATTAGTATTTTGTAAGGAGAGTGTAAGGATATTATGGCAAAATATATTATGGCTTTAGATCAGGGGACAACAAGTTCAAGATGTATTCTTTTTGATAAGGCTGGTAACATATGCAGTATGGCGCAGAAAGAGTTTGAACAGATATATCCAAGACCAGGGTGGGTTGAACATAATCCTATGGAAATATGGTCCTCACAGTACGCAGTTATATCTGAAGCTATGGCATTACTTGGTGCTAAAGCAAAGGATATAGCTGGAATTGGAATAACTAATCAGAGAGAAACAACAATCGTATGGGATAAAGAAACAGGAGAACCTGTATATAATGCTATAGTATGGCAGTGCAGAAGGACAGCAAAGGATGTAAAAGCACTTATAAGAGATGGTTATGATGAAGTCATAAAGGCAAAGACGGGACTTGTTCCAGATGCGTACTTTAGCGCGACTAAGATAGCCTGGATCCTGAATAATGTAGAAGGTGCAAGGAAAAGAGCAGAAGAAGGCAAACTGCTTTTTGGTACGGTTGACACATGGCTTATATGGAAGCTTACAGGTGGAGCCATACATGTAACAGATTATACCAATGCATCAAGAACGATGCTTTTTGATATACATAAGCTGTGCTGGGATAAAGAGCTTATTAATAAGCTTAATATACCTGAATCAATGCTTCCTGAGGTAAAACCATCAAGCTGTATATATGGATATACAGACAGTTCAGTCATAGCAGGTAGTATACCTATAGCTGGTGCAGCTGGTGACCAGCAGGCAGCACTTTTTGGACAGTGCTGTTTTGATGCTGGTGAAGTAAAGAATACATATGGAACAGGCTGCTTTCTTCTTATGAATACTGGAAAGGAACCGGTTATATCAGAACACGGACTTATAACAACTATTGCGGCTAGTACCAACGACTGCGTAAAGTATGCACTTGAAGGCAGTGTGTTTACAGGTGGAGCTGTTATACAGTGGCTTAGGGATGAAATGCGTATGATTAAGAATTCTTCGCAATCGGAGAATTATGCAAGAATGGTTGAGGATACTAATGGTGTATATATAGTTCCGGCATTCTCAGGATTAGGTGCACCATACTGGAATCCATATGCGAGAGGCACAATAGTAGGAGTTACAAGGGGAGCAGGCAAGGAACATTTTATAAGAGCATCATTAGAATCTATAGCTTACCAGACATATGATGTACTTAAAGCTATGGAAAGCGATACTGGACATGTTGTAAATGAATTAAAGGTTGATGGAGGTGCAAGTGCTAACGATTTTCTTATGGAGTTTCAGTCAGATATACTGGATGCATCTATCAGAAGACCAAGATGCATAGAAACAACAGCACTAGGAGCTGCTTATCTTGCGGGGTTATCAGTTGGCTTTTTTAAGAATGAAGATGAGATAAAAGATAACTGGCAGCTTGATACTACATTTGAAAGCAGCATATCGCCTGCTAAAAGAGACAGCCTTCTTATGGGTTGGAGAAGAGCTGTTAAATGCGCTATTAATTATACAGAAGAATAAAAACATATTATACAGATGTATAGATGTCGTGGTCAAAAGCCCCCGACATAAATATTTATGATATTGGAGGAAACTTGATTGGATAATAATGTAGGGAAGGCAGCTAAAGTTATAGAACAGGTTAATAAAGTTATACTTGGAAAAGACAGGAAGGTCAAGGAGATTATGACAGCATTTCTTGCTGGTGGACATATACTTCTTGAGGATATACCTGGAGTCGGTAAAACAACACTTGCAACTGCATTTTCAAAGGCTATGAAGCTGGACTGTAAAAGAGTTCAGTTCACACCTGATGTTATGCCATCAGATCTTACTGGATATTCTGTATACAGAAGTGATCTTGGACAGTTCGTATACCAGCCAGGCAGTGTATTCTGTAACCTGCTGCTTGCTGATGAGATAAACAGAACATCACCCAAAACACAGTCAGCCCTTCTTGAGGTCATGGAGGAAAGAAAGGTATCAGTTGAGGGAATAACAAGAGATGTTCCTGATCCTTTTATAGTAATAGCAACGCAGAATCCATATGGCAATGCAGGTACGCAGAGTCTTCCAGAGGCACAGATGGACAGGTTTATGATAACGATGTCTATAGGATATCCTGATTTTGAAAGTGAGATGGATATGGCAATGTCGGTTGGGAAAATAGGACGGACAGATATGGTAGAGCCGGTTATAACAGCAGAAGATGTTAGGGAAATGCAGGAAGAGATATATGAGGTATATATGAATAAAAGCATATATAAGTACATAGTTGAGCTTGTTAAAGCAACCAGGGAATCTGAATATATAGAAAGAGGTGCAAGCCCAAGAGCAACAATTGCACTTGTAAAAATGTCAAAGGCTTGGGCATGGCTTAATGGAAGAGATTATGTTATTCCTTCTGATGTAGGTACACAGTTTGAGTATGTGATTTCACACAGAATAGTACCTGATATGTCAGCACGTATGGAAAAGTTGTCAAAATCAGACATAATAAATAATATTGTAAAGTCTGTAAAAAGGCCGGTTGTTGGAGAAAAGAGCGTAAACTGAGGATGAAAGAATATGATGTCTAAAGTATTATTAATCTTTTTTGTTGTTATTTCGTGGTATGTTGCAGGAATGGTCCATTCATTTGCATTGATGTTATATGCAGTATGCCTTACTTTTTTTATGCTTGCTATGCATTTTGTTACAAGTATATATAAAAAAAGAGTGTCATTTGCTTTTGCTTCTGATTATGCAAGTGCGGTTGAAGGCAGAGATTATCTTGTCAGGGTTAATATAAATAATAATCATGGTCTGCCAGTAAGTAAAATCAGACTTGATATTGAAGTGTCATATGGTTTTAATGGAAATAAAACAAAATATATGCTTACAAAGAAAATATATGGAAGCTGTCATAAGAAAAAAGATTCTATAAAGTTTACAATAAGGATGCCTTATGCAGGACCGGCATGTGTATATATTAAGCGTGTATATTTTTATGATTATACAGGTGTGTTCAGAAGAAAGGCTGTCACTGACAGTCATATGAATATAGCTGTGCTGCCGTATATTGAGGATGGCAGTATTTATATGGAATATGCTGCATCTGCAGCTGAGGCTTCCCAGGATTTATATGTTAACAGAAGTGGAAATTCAGTTGATGATATAAGACAGATAAGAGAATATCAGACAGGCGATTCCTACAGGCATATACACTGGAATCTAAGTGCTAAAACAGGGAGCCTTCTTGTTAAAGAATTCTCGCAGGAGACAGATATAGAAGTCAATGTGTTTGCAAAGGTGTTTATAGATGATTTACATGATTATAAGAAAATGGGAGATTTTTATGACAAGCTTGCCAATGAGACAATGTGGCTTATTAACGATAAAAGTATAATTAATCTTTTGTGGTATGATTATGAATATGATACGTTTATTAAACATCGTGTGAATAACAGAAAGGATTGCGAAGATGTGCTGTATGCTCTTTTTCTGTATCACGAAAAATGCAGGGTTAATAATAAAAAAACAGGCATGAATAAAGAGCTTCCATCTGCATATAAAGAAGGAAATATAGTTGTGGTAGATACTAGTCTTAATGTGAGTGTTAATGGCAGTATAAAAGTATAAGTTATAGCGGAATGGAGAACAGTATGAAAACAGATATCAGTATAACGGTCAAACGGACAGAAGATAGTGGCTACAGAGGAAACATGTATCTTGGTTTTGCTGCGCTTTTTTGTGGCGTTCTTTCTGTTCTTCTGTTTATAAGTGGATTTAATGCTATAGGATATACGGGGGAACTTGTGTATCTGTCTGCGTTTTTGTTATCTTTTATATTCTGTTATGTGTATTACAATAAACCACAATTGTCAGTTGTATTATGCGTAATGATTTTTATAGGTATATTTATTGCGGTAATAACTGGACTGGATGATTTGCAGCTACAGGCATATTCAGTATTTACGGCTTTCAGTGAGGGGAGAGCGGCTGTCAGGAATATAACTAAGCTTATGTGTGTGTTTACACCATTGCTAGTTGGTGTGTTTTATCTTTTTGAGATAGTTTTTAAGGTGCATTTTGTTTTGTCATTTGTTATGGTTTCTTTTTTACTGGCTTCACCTTTTCTTAAAATATCCATATCGGTCTTTAACATTTTTATTATGCTTGTATACCAGATTTTGTTTTATCTGATGAATAATCTGGATAAAAAGAAAAGAAAAACTCTGTATTCATCACATACAGTAAACAGCAGAAAAAACATTATGGGAAAATGTACAGTCATGTGTGCTGCACTGTTTTTTGCATCATTTGTTCTATCAGCTGTTATTATGAATACAATATCTGAGCCAGTATATAATTCAGTAAGCGGAATAGAAGAGGTGGTTTATAAGGTATCAAGTATAGCCAGTAACAGAGCCTCTGATATCAGCATGAATGGAGGTATAAGTACAGGAAACAATTATCAGACTGGGGCAGAACAGATTAACCTTACAACACAAAGAAAGCCGGAAGAGGATGTATATCTTATAGGTTACAGAGGTGGAGAGTATACAGGTAATAACTGGAATAAGGCTGATGATGTACAGATATGTAATGAACTGGATAAGAAAAAGGGAAATACATATGCCAGATATAGCTCAATATATAGTACATCTGAGGTATTTGGAAACCTGTATTATCTTGGCAATTATATTATGAAAAGTAATGGACTGGCTGTTTCAAAGGATAAAGACAGGAGACTTCAGCTTGATATAGCTTATACAAGTGACAAAAATAATATAATTCTGGAGCCATATTGCAGTAACCTATATCTGGCACAGAAAAACTCTTATGATGAGTATAGTGTTATGTATTATGAACAAAAGGATATGGTTTCTTTATGGGATTCAGATAATATAACTGATTTAACGAAGAAATCAAGGATGGATGATTACATAAATGTGCAGTCTAATTATAAAACTGCAATGAAATCTTACTATACGCAGTATTCAGATGATATTACGCCACAGCTGGCTTCGTATGTTAAGGATAATCCCCTTTCATCACTTGAAGAAAAAACAACATTTATATTATATACACTTATGAGTAATACAAGCTACACAAGGACTCCTGGGATTATGCTTGGAAATACTGATGTGGCAGATAAGTTTCTTTTTGAGTCTAAAAAAGGATATTGTGTCTATTATGCAACAGCTGCAACACTTATGTACCGTATGTACGGAATTCCTGCAAGGTATGTAACAGGGTTTAAGGTGTCTGCTGACAGTTTTAAAGAAAATGCTGATGGGCAGTGGAGTACAGCAGTTACAGATTCAGCACAGCATGCGTGGACAGAAATTTTTATAGATAATTATGGATGGGTACCGGTTGATGTTACGCCAGCAGCAGATGGAACTATGAGGGTTTCTTATCCTGGATATAATATGGAAATATTTAACCAGATAATGCAGCAGAATAACTGGACAGCTGATATGCCAAGTATAAATGATATATCAAAGGAAAAAACAGAATATGTAAGAACGTGGCAGGGTGCTGTTAAAGCAGCTATAAAGAGGTTTTTAAGGCTTGCATGGAGAATACTTAAAATACTGTTGCTGTTCATAGCTGTAATTGGAGCAGCATCTTCGCCTTTATGGTTAAGATTAAGAAGAAATATAATACTTAAAAGACAGAACAAGAAAAAAGCAGTTTCAATATATAAAAGACTGATGTGTATGCTCCATACGACAGGCTATGTGACAGAGTATGATGGCACGGAGGAGAACTTTGCTGATGTGCTTGCAGCAGAATTTGCAGAGGATTATAAAGAGGATGTGACTGATATAAAAAGGGCAGTAGATGTATCAGTGCAATCGGAGTTTTCTTTGCATAGAGCAGATACTTCTGATATGCAATGCGTTCTTAATGTATACAATAAGATATCAGATATTATATATAACAGGCTTAGATGGTGGGAGAAAATAGTATTTAGATATGTATATTGTTTTTAGACTTGACTATTCTTAATATTTATACTATTCTAATGAAAAATTGAAATATATTTCATTGGAGGTAATATATATGCAATTGGCAATGATAACAATACAGCAGGTTTTGGTTTTGTTTGTATTAATATTTGCGGGTTTTATATGTGTGAAGGCAGGTGCGGTAAAAAGAGAAGGCAAGAAGGCATTTTCTGATCTGCTTGTTTATTTTGTTGTACCATGTATGATTATTAATTCATACCTGACAGATTTTGATTCTGATATATTCAGGAATATATTGTATGCACTTTGGCTGAGTGTACTTCTTATAGCTATAGGTATAGCTGTTACTTTTATATTATCGATGCGTATTAAAGATGATAATCTTCCGGTTGTAAGATTCGGATGTATGTTTTCTAATGCGGCTTATATGGGTTTTCCGTTGATTCAGGCTTTGTTTGGCGGTGAAGGGCTTATATATGCAAGTGCATTTGTTACAGTGTTTAATATATTGTTATGGACACTTGGATATTCAGTTGTAAGCCGGACAATCAGCTGGAAGATGGTTGTAAAAAAGATATTTACGACTCCGGCGACACTTGCTGTTTTTGCCGGAATCATAATATTTGTTTTAAGAATTCCAATGCCATCAGTGCTTCATCAGGCCATAAGTGCAGCAGGTGCAGTTAACACTCCGTTATCAATGTTTATAACGGGCATGATTATTGCAGCAAGTGATATTAAGAAAATGTTTGCAAATAAACTTGTGTATTTTTCAATAATTGTAAGGATGATAATTATTCCTGCAATATGTATTGCGGTTTTTGAGTTGTTAAATATTCATGGAATGGTTGCCAATATTGTAATCATACTTGAGGCGTGTCCTTGTGCGGCTATCACATCTGTTTTTGCTGTACAGTTTAACTATGATGATGATGTAGCAGCAGCTTCAGTTGTTTTAACAACGCTTGTTAGTATAGTAACACTTCCTATAGTGTCGTTTATTATAACAACTTTATAACAATTAATTGTTTTTTAATATAATGCCAGTAATTGTGAGGTTATTGGCATTTATTTTTTTTGTTTTTTATGTTATTATGATGTACGTGTCAAAAAGTCACAAAGCGGTTGTGATTGGATAAATGAACATTTTAGGACGGAGAAATATATGAAAATTTTATTTGTTTCGCTTGGCTGTGATAAGAATCTGGTTGATACAGAGAATATGCTTGGAATATTAAAAAATAAAGGCTTCGAGTTTACAGATGATGAATGGGATGCAGATATAATAGCTGTCAATACCTGTTGCTTCATAGGAGATGCCAAGCAGGAAAGTATTAATACGATATTAGAGATGGCAGAGCATAAGAAGGATGCAAAGTGCAAAGTGCTTGTAGCAGCAGGCTGCCTTGCACATAGATATCAGGATGAGATTATAAAAGAAATTCCAGAGGTTGATGCATTTGTCGGCACATCTTCATATGATAAGATAGCTGATATGATTACTTCTGTTCTTGAGGAAAAGGGTATAACTAATTTTGTAGAGGATGCAGACAGAATGCCGATGGTTAAAGAGGACAGAATAGTTACAACACCAGGTTATTATGAATACTTAAAGATAGCTGAGGGCTGTGATAAGAGATGTACATATTGTATAATACCAAAGGTAAGAGGAAACTACAGAAGCTTTCCTGTTGAATATCTTGTTGGTCAGGCAGAAAAGCTTGTTGCAGGCGGAGTAAGAGAACTTATTCTTGTTGCCCAGGAGACAACTCTTTATGGAGTTGATCTGTATGGAAAGAAATCACTGCCTATGCTTCTGCATGAGTTATCTAAAATAAAAGATTTAAAATGGATAAGAATCCTTTACTGTTATCCAGAGGAGATTGATGATGAGCTTATAGAAGCTATTAAGAATGAACCAAAGGTATGCCATTATCTTGATATGCCTATACAGCATGCAAGTGATAATGTCCTGAAACGAATGGGCAGAAGAACTAATAAGAAGGAGCTTACAGACATAATAGCAAGGTTAAGACGTGAGATTCCGGATATTGCTTTAAGGACAACACTTATTACAGGCTTTCCAGGTGAAACTTATGAAGAACATCAGGAAGTAATGGAGTTTATTGACGAATGTGAATTCGACAGGCTTGGAGTATTTACGTATTCAAGGGAAGAGGATACTCCGGCAGCATCAATGCCTGATCAGATAGATGAGGCGGTGAAAGAAAAATACAGAGATGAGATAATGCAGCTTCAGCAGGAAATATCAGCTGACAGATCAGCTGACATGGTTGGAAGTATACTTGAGGTTATGATAGAAGGATACATTGCTGAAGATAATACTTATGTTGGACGTTCATATAAGGATGCACCTAATGTTGATGGACTTGTTTTTGTGGAATGTGACAGGGAACTGATGTCAGGTGATTTTGTTAATGTACTTATTACAGGCTCAACGGAGTATGATCTTATAGGAGAAATAGTCGAAGAATAAATTATTATCTGAAAGTAAAGGGAGGACAAGAAGTTGAATTTACCTAATAAATTAACAATACTTAGAACAATTATGATTCCGGTATTTCTTATATTTCTTTATATACCAGGACTTGGTATGACAGGAGATGTTTTGGCAGCTGCAATATTCGTGTTAGCAAGTTTTACTGACTTACTAGATGGAAAAATAGCAAGAAAATATAATCTGGTAACCAATTTTGGTAAGTTTATGGACCCGTTGGCGGACAAGCTGCTGGTCTATGGCCCCCAGTCCCATCTCTATGTGGAGGGAGCCAATGCCGCCGGTCTTTCGGATGCCCGGGAATACCCCGACCGTCCGGCTCTGACTCAGGCGGTGCGGGAAGCAGTCCGTCCCGGGGATATTGTCTGGTTCAAGGGCAGTCTGCTCATGAATCTGGAGGAGGTACTGCGGGCTGTCTTTCCCGATGCGGAATAAGCCCTGCAGCCAGGATAAAACCAAAATTACAGGAGAGTTTCTTCGATGAATACAACAGCAATACTGGCTGTGGCAGCCATTGGCTTTGCGGTGTCGGCAGTCAGCGGATATTTTCTGATTCCCTATCTGCACAAGCTGCACTTTGGACAGACCATTCTGGACATCGGCCCCAGCTGGCACAAGAATAAGCAGGGCACTCCCACCATGGGCGGCTTCATGTTCATTTTTGCCATTCTCATCGCGTCGGTGGTGGGATACTTCATGCTGAGCCAGGGGAAAAATGACCTCTGGCATGGCACACAGGTGGAGATCGCCCGGTACTGGGGCACCATTCTGCTGGCGGTATCTTTTGGTATAATCGGCTTTGTTGACGACTATATTAAGGTAGTGAAAAAACGCAATCTCGGTCTGACTGCCATCCAGAAGCTCATCATGCAGTTTGTGGCGGCAGGACTGTATATGCTGATCCTCTACACTGCCGGAGATACTTCCACCGTGCTGATCATTCCCTTCCTGGGCCAGCTCGACCTGGGACTTGTCTATTTCCCGCTGTGTGTGGTGGGTATCGTCTATATCACCAACTCGGTCAACCTCACCGATGGCCTGGACGGTCTGTGCGGTTCGGTGACCTGTGTATCGGCACTGGGCTTCATGATGGTGTCCGCAGCCATGGGCTTTGGCGGCATCAACCTGCTGTCCACAGCGCTGGCAGCTGCCTGCCTGGGCTTCCTGGTCTGGAACTTCTATCCCGCCAAGGTGTTCATGGGCGATACCGGCTCCATGTT
>OJRX01003092.1_pt1 | contig 11855 bp, 13 predicted proteins | sample 1599301 | NCBI WGS metagenome assembly OJRX01 (sample SAMN04168656, study PRJEB22393) | human gut metagenome | biome: human gut microbiome; feature: stool | host: Homo sapiens | collected 2014-03-17 | reverse complement strand
ATCAGGCTGCGGGAGTTTTTCTCTGCCTCTGAAAAGTCGTAGTCGATCTGGTCGAGCAGACGAACCGCTGTTTCATCCCTGTAAAGGTTCGGGTACAGCTCCGTACACAGCTTTCGGGAATACAGCGGGAGGATCAGCGTCTCCTGCACGGTGTTTTTCTCAATTTTACATTTCATAGGTTTCTTCCTCAGTGAATAAAAACTGTCATAATTGCCGCCAGCACAGCCGCTATGACCGTCATGCCTATCGCCATGTGCAGGATGGATGCAAAAATACCCGTGCTTGATGCCCTTACTTCCGCGCCGTGACGCAGAGCCACTTTTTCTTTTTGCGTATCTGCACCTCGTGAAAACCCGCCTGCTCCAGACATGCCTTTAATTCAATGTCCTTGTAGATGGTCATGCCGCCGATGATCTGCGTCCACCTCTCGTCCTTGTCCGTATCGCCATTGCTCTCGTTGCAGATAAGAATTGCCCCGCCTGGCTTCAGCGTCCGCCAGACCTCACGGAAGCATCGGGGCAAATCGGGCCAAAAATAGACGGTCTCAAAGGCCGTGGCAGCATCGAAGTAGCTATCCTCAAACACCATATCCGCCACACTGCCTTGCAGAACGGCGCAACGCCCCTCCTGAATTGCAACTCGGTTGAGCTTTCTAGCCTTCTCCACGCTGACGGGCGAATAGTCGATGCCCTTGACGACGCCATGCGGGCATTTTTCCAGCAGCCGTTTTATGTTCGCCCCGCCGCCGCAGCCGCAATCCAGCACCTTGGCGTTTGGCGCAAGTCGTAAAAATCGAAGTCCCCACCGCGCCACAGGGCCGTGGCCCAGATTCATCATGGCAACCATAAGTTTTCCGCCGAGGCCCACGGGCTTGCGGGTGTTTTCAAAGAACGACATCTGGACCCTCCGATTTCGTGCATTCCGCATAGGTCAACGGGAACGAGGCCTTCAGCACCGCGCTTTTCTGCACCGCCCAGCCGTTTTGACGCAGGAAACGTAGGTATTCCTCGCTTGTCCACCTGCTGTGGAGGGGGAATCCCGCCATACTCATGAAAAAGGCTTTTGCCTTGCCGGGAACCGAGTTCCCCGCGTGGGTGAAGGTTGGCGCGATGAGTACGCCGTCGTCCTTCAGCACCCGCCTGATTTCTTGCAGGGCCTTTTCCGGATGCGGCACTATGTGAAGCGCGTTGGACGCGATCACCACTTCGAAGGACTTCTGTGCATAGGGCAGGCGGAACATATCTTGTACGGAAAAGTGCAGCTTTGCGGATTGATTGTCTCGCTTTGCTTCAAGGATCATCTTTGCAGAAGTGTCCGTAGCCTCGATGTGCGCCGCCGCATTTACGATGCTCTTTGCGATAAGCCCCGTGCCGGTGGCAACCTCCAGTACGGTTTTTGCTTTCACCACCGGCCTGATCAGCTCATACATCTTCTCATACGCCGCCCGGTCCTTTCGCATGAAACGGTCGTACCGACTGGCATTCTTGTCCCAGAAGCCCTTGCGTTCGTGCATGGCCATCGCCCCCAAACAGTTAGAGCCATCTAACTATAGCACACGAATCATACAGTAAGTTAAGGCTAACCTTTTTTCTTGGCTAAGATGCATCTCTTCGGTTTTCGCTTATAACAGCGCGAGTCAGATACTAGGCTGGAGCTGAAGAAGGAGCTTGGCGGGCAGGTAGGTCGATACCGGTTCCCGGAACGGTGATCCAGCCAATTACACCAGGGCTCTAGTCATTGAGTGGGAATAGAAAATTCCTTAGTTATGGGGGTATAAATTTGATTCCCTTTAGGATACACCCCCATAACTATATGAATTGACCTGCTGACTCCAATGAAGATTGGAGGGTAACTGCCAGGGGTGACGGCCCAGCGAGTGTTATTTTGCGAGCTATGCGCATTGAAAGTGACCTTTCGTGGTATAAACTACTTGCCGGAAGCCGCGGCTTTCAGAGTACGGCTTACGTGTACGTTTAACCTCCGTGGGCGACGGGGTGCCGCAAGGCGTAGAATATCGCCCACCTGTAGGGGCCTGCAGCGATGCGGGCCCCGCTTCGTATGAAGGGGGCGTAACCGATGAAGATCGTATCCATCTCCCAGGACTTCTTCGACCTCGTCGAGGGCGACCGCGAGCTCATGCTTAAGCACAATCGCCCCTGCATCGTGGTGGTGAGGCTGCGTTTCCGCGGGAAGCGCAGGGACTTCGCCGTGCCGCTGCGTTCCAACATCGCCCCTAACGTGCCCAAAGACCAGTACTTTGCACTGCCACCCCGCCCCACGACGCGCCCCGGCTGCCGCCACGGCATCCACTACATCAAGATGTTCCCCATAACCAAGGCCTACCAGCGCCGCTTCAGGACCGAGGGCTCGGCCTACTACGAGACGCTCCAGCGCATCATCGACGGCAACACCAAGCGCATTGTCTCCGAGTGCCAGGCATACCTCGACCGCTACGAGCGCGAGGGAAGGCCCCGCTTCGCCGTCGACATCGACCGCATCGTGGGGCTGCTGGAGGGCGAGAAGTAGGGCGCCTCGGCTCAGTCTCGAGCCATGCGGAGTCGCTCCGCATTTTTGAACGCCGCGTGTGCGTCCCAAATACTTGAGAAACAAGCTGTGAAGTGCGGTGGCGCGCCCGTGCCCGTGCATAGCCGTCACCATCAGCGTCTACGCGGCGTCGGCTTCAAGCGGAACTGGTGCCGCTGCTGTATGGTGCAGCGGCGGACGAGATGGCGACTCGCATCGCCGACATGCTCATGCACATGGGCGGCGACTAGCCAGGGCGATCCCCGCAACGGGCATTATTATCCGGGAAGCGTTTGGTTGCGAGCCACGCTGGTGTACGGGGCCTGAGTCGTCAGGCCCCGCACAGGGGGACCGCGATGGTGGCCACCGCGCCGCCCAAGGGGCTGTTGGCGAGCGAGACGGAGCCCCCGTGGGCGCTCGCGGCCTCGGAGGCGGTGTGGAGGCCGAGCCCGTAGTGGCGGCCTCCGTCGCGCGAGGAGCGGGAGGAGTCGTCTGTGAAGAGGCGCTCGCAGCCGCGTTCGAGGGCGGCGGGAGAGAAGCCCGGTCCGTCGTCGGACACCTCGATGACGAGGTGTCCGACGACGACGTCGCAGGAGACCGCCACGCGCGAGCGCGCGTGCTCGGCGGCGTTGACCACGAGGTTCGCGGCGGCTCGCGCCAGGGTGGTTCGGTCGAGTGGGGCCTCGGGCGCGCCCGCGACAGCGGGGCCCGTGATCGCGTCGAGCGTCACGCCTCGCGCCCGGGCGATCTGGGCGGCCTCGGCGAGGACCTGTTCGCAGAGCTCGGCCGGCAGCATGGGGGCCCTCTCCGCCCCGCCGGACCCGCGCGAGGCTTCGATGAGCAGGCGCACGTAGCCGTCGAGCCTTTCGACACCGCCGGCTATGTCGCGCGCGGCGGCCGCGAGGTCGGCGTCTTTCTCGTCTTCCAGCTCCTCCGCCACGAAGTCGGCGTTGGCGCGCAGCACGGTGAGCGGCGTCTTGAGGTCGTGGGCGAGCGACGCCACCTGCTCGCGCTGCCCCCGCTCCGCGGCCCAGCGGGCCTCGAGCGACTCGGCGAGGGAGGCCCGCATGGCGTCCATCGCGGCGAGGACGTCGTTCACCTCGCGCACGTTGGTGCTGCCGACAGCGAAGTCGAGCTCCCCTGCGCCGACGCGCCCCGCCGCCTCCGCGAGCGGCGCCATCTTGCGCGAGATCACGCGGCTCGCGCGGCGCGCCACGAGCGCGAGCGCGAGCGCGCTTCCCGCCGCGGCGCCGACGAGCATGAGGTTCTGCGGGTTGGGAAGCAGGCCGGCGAGGTCGCGCGAGACCCACTGCGGCAGGTACTCGCTGACGAGTGCGCAGGCCCCGCCGCCCTTGAGCGGGAACGCGGCGTAGGTGAGGCCCGAGCCCCCGCCCTCGATCTCCACTGTGCCCGGATCCGCGGCGAGTGCCGCACGGGCCATTTCCGCTGCGCCCTCGAGTCGCGTGCCCTCGAGGTCTGTCATCAGCACGTATCCGTCCTTGTTCAGGATGAGGTAGCGGTACGCCGTCGGCACGTCCTGCTGCCCGCGGACGCCGTCGCGTGCCAGGCCCTCCGCGACCTCGCGCGCATTGGCCGGCCCCCAGCTTGCCTCGTAGACGAAGCCCGCGTTGATCGCCGCGGAGAGCGCCATGAACGAGGCGAGCCACGCCGTGGCGACCGCCGCGAACGCGTAGGCGAAGTAGCGCGCGATGACGAAGGAGAGCGGCATGCCCCCGCGACCTCGCGCCCCGGTCCTCAGGGCTGCCACTTGTACCCCATCCCCCAGACGGTCGCGATCGGGTCGGCGCCGGCCTCGGAGAGTTTCCTCCGGGCGCGGCTGACCTGCATGGATATGGCCGCGTCGTCGGCGTCGCTCTCCCAGCCGAGCACCGCCTCGCGGATCTGCGCGCGGCTCATGACCTGCCCGGGGTGGCGGGCGAGGTACTCGCAGATGGCGTACTCGGTGGGCGTGAGCGGCACGGCCTCGCCGCCCACGGCGAGGCCGCGCGCCCCGAGGTCGATCCGCACCTCCCCGAAGGAGAGGGCGTGCGAGCGAGGCCGGCGCTCACGGCGTAGATGGGCCGCGACCTTGGCGCGCAGCTCCGCGGCCCCGAAGGGCTTGCGGACGTAGTCGTCGGCGCCCAGGCCGTAGCCGGCCACGGCGTCCTCCTCGGCCACGCGCGCGGTCAGGAAGACGATGGGCCCGTCGAAGTCCGGGCGGATCTGCCGCACGAGCTCGAAGCCGTCGAGCCCCGGCATCATGACGTCGCAGAGCACGAGGTCGAAGCGCGAGAGGTCCGTTCCCGGGACCGCCGTCGGGTCCGCTGCCTTGACGACCTCATGGCCGTCGCGGCCGAGGACGCGCGCGAGCGCGTCGAGGATCGCCCGCTCATCATCCACTGCCAGTATCCTCGCCATGTTCGACCTCCTGAAACTCCTGTCGGCATTGTACTTGCGCCGCGCTCAGCGGTCCAGAGCCCCGCGCGCAGCGCCGACCCCCAGCCGGCGTCGAGCAGGGCATTCCCGCCCAGGACGAGCGCTGCGGAGAGGAGGACGAGCACGGCGGCGAGCGGCTTCCTACGCATCTGCCCTCCCGTCCTCGAAGCGGCAGAACCAGGCGAGAAGGACGGCGTCGGCTGCCAGGGTGAGCACGAGGCTGGCGAGCGCAGTCGTGAGGAGAGGGGCCGCCGCGCGTGCGGCGTCGATGAAGGCCTCCACCCCGAGCGACCCCAGGCGCGCGGGCCAGGCGAGCGGCACCCAGCTCAGGGGCGTCGCCAGGGCACCGGTGAGCTCGCCGGTCATGAGGCCGTGCGCAAGTCCGCCCACTGAGAAGAACGCGAGGAGCATCCCCGCCGCGCCGGCGCCGATGGCGACGTTGCGGCCGAGGCGAAGGGCCACGCCGAGCCCCAGCGCGTAGAGGGGCAGGCTGCCCAGCACGATGCCCGCCCAGGCGGCCGCAAGCGGTGCGGGTCCGAGCGGCAGGCGCCCGGCGACGGCGAGCACGGCCCCGAACACGCCGAGCGCCACGGCCAGCGCGCCCGCGCCGAGCGCCGCAAGGGCGAGCAGCTTCGCCGCGACGGCGCGCCCGCGCGAGGGGACCGCCGTGAGGTTGGCGAGGCGGCCGGCGGAGCGCTCCTCGTCCACGGCGAGCCCGCAGACGATGGCGGACATGAGCGGCATGAGGGCGCCGAGGAACTGGGCGTAGGCGTCCGCGCCCAGCGCCGGGTCCCATCGGGCTACGGAGAAGTACTCGCCGCAGGCAAGACCGGCTGCCAGGCCGCAGACGAGGTGCACCGCCGTGAGCGGGGAGCGCGTCAGGCGCAGGGCCTCGGAGAGCAGGGCCCGCGAGAGAGTCATGCGCGGCATCGCGTCGGAGAGTCGCGTCACGGCCATCACCTCTCCTCGGAGCGCGCGAACCATGCCGCGCCCGCCGCCGTGAGCGCGGCGAACGCGAGCGCGCAGACCACGAGACCCACCAGCGTGAGCATGCCGTTCGCCGCGAGCGCCCCGCCGAGCGCCATGTCCGCCGCGAGCGGCTCGCCGCTCGGCAGCACGGGGATGAAGCTCGTGGGGATGACCATGCTCGCCGACGGCGGAAAGAGCTGCGGCAGCGGCACCAACGACCAGGCGAACCCACCCACGAGCTGCGCGGCGAGTGGGCAGAAGATGCCCGCGAGCAATCCGAGCCGCGCCGTGAGAAAGAGCCCTGCGGGGATCATCCACGCCGCGGTCACCGTGTTGGCGAGCGCGCAGAGGAGCATCGTGAGCGTGCCCGCGGCCGTGAGGCCCTGCGAGGAGAACGCCGATCCCGCGAGGTAGATGCCGAAGACCACGAGGTTCGAGAGCGCGCAGAGCGCGAGGCACCAGAGCGCCTTGGCCCACCAGGCGCGCCCGAGCGGGAAGCCCAGGCCCAGAAGCCCCCGCATCCGCGTGCGAGCGTCCGCCCGCGCGACGCACGCCACCACGAGCGAGAGAGACACGGGCAGGAAGAGCGCGTACCAGTAGTTCCACGCGCTGAAGATCTGCACGCCCCGGTAGGGCATCGCGCCGAGCAGCGGCATCGGCAGCGCCATGAGCACGGCCAGGCGAACCGGTGCCGCGTGGCGCGACTTCAGGGCCTCGGCGCGCAGGCCCGCGAGCAGGCCGCCTTTCTCGCCCGTCATGCCGCCACCTCCCCGCGTGCTCGTCGCCCCTCCCGGCAGAAGCTCATGAAGAGTTCTTCGAGGTCCTGCCCGGGCCGAAGCGCATCCTCGTAGGCGAGGCGCCCCCCGCAGATGATGCCGATGGTGTCCGCCATCTGCTGCACCTCGGAGAGGATGTGGCTCGAGACGATCACCGTCGTGCCCGCCGCCGCGAAGCCGCGGATCTGGTCGCGCAGCTCCTCGATGCCGATGGGGTCGAGGCCGTTGGTGGGCTCGTCGAGCACGAGCAGGCGTGGCCGGGCGATCAGCGCCAGCGCGAGCCCCAGGCGCTGCCGCATGCCCATCGAGAAGCGCCCGGCGCGCTTCTTCCCGGTGTCCGTAAGGTCCACGGCGGCGAGCACCTCATCTACGCGGCTCTCGGGAAGGCCCAGCAGCGTGGTACGCACGCGCAGGTTCTCGCGCGCGGTGAGGTTGGGGTAGAGCGGCGCCTCCTCGATGAGGCTGCCGATTGCGTAGAGGTCCTCGCGGCGCCAGGCGTGCCCGGCAAAGAGGATCTCCCCGGCCGTCGGCCGCAGCATCCCGCAGATCATCTTGAGCGTTGTCGACTTGCCGGCGCCGTTGGGGCCGAGCAGCCCGTACACCTCGCCCTCGCGGACATGAAGGCTCACGTCGGCCACGGCGTCCTGCGCCTGGTCGCCGCGGCCGAAGCGCTTGGTGAGCCCGCGCGTCTCGAGCATGTAACCCATGGGTTCGTCCTTTCTCTTCCGGGCGCGCGGGCCGAGTCGCCGTGCCCGTGCGCCTTACCTTTCGGGTTCACCATCCATGGTGGGGCGCGTTTCTAACGAAGCCGTAACGGCCGTTGGACTCTTTTGGCGCCAGCCCTTCTCGACCCGTACGCCACTCATAGTATGTTTATCGTGATAATAAGGACGGAGGCGCCCGTGGCACGCAATAAGTACCCGGAGGAGACGGCCGAGAAGATTCTCGACGTTGCCGAGCGTCTCCTCGTGGAGCGCGGCTACGAGCACACCACGATGATCTGAAGAGCAATACGCTAAATCGAAAAAGGCAAACCCTGGAGACGTGATTTTCGCCATAACGAGCGAGAATATCGAAGATGTCTGCATACCTTTGGCGTGGGAAGGTGGCAGGCGTAGTTTCAATCGAAGCTGCGCCTGCTGCTATATATGGGTCGATGGCGGTATCAATGACCGCGATGCTTCTATTTGCGCTTCAGTTTTCGCTGCTCGAAGCGCGCCTCCGCCTCGTCCGCGCGGCGTCGGCTTCTTGCATGAGCTGACTCCTGCTTCATCGCTTCTCTCTGTGCCACGAGTGCCTGCTGCGCCTTGGTGCTCATCGCCGGCTGCTTGAGGGCTTTCGCCGCCTCTCGGGCGCGTCGCTTGGGGTTCTTCGCGGGTTTGCTCGTCTCGCCCGGGTTGTCACCGAAGAACGAGAGCTTCTCCCATTTGCCGACGGCGAACTGCAGGATTTCCTCGTCGGACGGCTCCGCGCCGAAGACGATGCGGGCGACGCCGTACCCTCCGTCCTCGACATGCTCCGCCAGCCCGACCCAGAATTGGCCGTCGTGATATACGGTCAGGGTGGACGACGCGCTGATCTGCATGGCTGGTTCCTCCTTTATGTAGATGACCATGCAGAGAAGGGACAACCAAGGAGGCAGGTTACTGATGCGGACATCCGCACGCCCACGACTACCCGACGGGGACTGTGTTTATATCTCTGATGGTTGGATTGTTGCATGAGCGAATGCACGTCGACCTCGCTGCTGGCATGGTGCGATCGGGGGTTCACTCCTCGACGCATACTTTTTCATATTGCCTTCCCGGTTTCGAATCTTTAATTAAATTCGAGTTTCGAAACCGGGAAGGGGAACACGAACGAAAGACGTGATCTGCAGGCGATTGAATAACTCCATCCGTTTTGGTTACAACAAAAAACGTGCCGCGCGCCTGCGGCATGAAGGAGGGAGATTTCTATGAATATCGTTGTGTTGAGCGGCAGTCCACGTAAGGGCGCCAATACCGACACCATGGTCGAGGCGTTTGCCGAGACCGCGCGTGAGGCCGGCCATACGGTCGAGGTCGTCCGCGTTGCCAGCAAGAAGATCGCTGGTTGCCTGGGATGCCAGTACTGCTTTGCTCACGAGGGCGCCTGTGTGCAGAAGGACGACATGGCCGGCGTGATCGAGTCGCTGAAAGACGCCGACATGGTCGTTTTCGCTTCGCCTATCTACTGGTTCGATATTACCGCGCAGGAGAAAGCCGCCATCGACCGCCTGTACGCCTTCGGTGCTACGGGATTCCCGTTCACCAAGACGGCCCTTTTGCTCGATAGCCACAGCGAGGGCGTCTATGATGCTGCGATCGCCATGTACAAGTCCACATGCGCATACTGCAAGTGGGAGGACCAAGGCATTGTCACCATCAGCGGTATGAGCGAGCGCGACAGCATGGCCTCCTCGCCCAAGTTGGAAGAGGTGCGAGAGCTCGCTCGCAAGCTCGCCTAAGGACAAGATGAGCGCATGGCAATCGGCACGAGCGGAAATGCTTGCTGCCCTTACCAAGAGGATTGCTGATTGCCATGCAACGATGCTCCAGCGGACAATTCCGGCGCGCTAAAACGCTTCCTGGCTCAAGAACTCCCTGAAAGCGGGGATGTCGAAGCCGACGAGGCCGCGTCTGCGCTCCCCGATAACGCCGCCCTCGAGGAGGCGGCGTTTGTACTGGCTTGCGTAGTTGCTGGCGACGCCCATGCGCATGGCTATCTCCGAAACCCTGCTGGGACCAGAATCGAGCAGAAGACTAGGAGTGAAAATCGGGAGTTCTATTCCCGATTTTGACCGGTTTGGGTTTGTGCGAGATAATGGGTTCCATATGGGAGGCGATTCTATGTACATTGAGCGCGAAATTGAACAGACGATAGATTTGATGCTGGGACAGGGAAAAGTTGTCTTGGTGACCGGAGCGCGCCAAGTTGGGAAGACGACGGTTCTCAAGCAACATCTGGGCGACCGATTCGACTATGTTTCGATGGAGAACCCGCGGGATTATCTTCTTGCAAAAGAGGATGCCGCCCTGTTTTTCGAGTCTCATGATCTGCCAATCATTATCGATGAGATTCAGCGCGTGCCTGAGCTTTTTTCTCCGGTGAAGTGGGTTGTCGATCAATCAGAGGAGAAGGGCCGAATCGTCCTCACGGGATCCCAGACATATCACCTCATGAAAGGGGTGAGCGAATCTTTGGCGGGGAGGATTAGAATTTTGGAGATGCCCTCCCTAAGCTTGCGAGAGCTCGTTGGTGGTTTCCAGAGTCCTCGTCCGTATATCCCCAATAAGATTTCCTTAGCCCCTAAGATGTCTTCCGGTAATATTTGGAACATTATCCATAGGGGTTCGATGCCCGAACTGCAAGAATTGAATATCGATTGGGACTCCTATTATTCCGACTACGTTGCCGCATATCTCGAACGCGATGTTCGCGATCTTGTAAACGTGAAGGATGAGGCGAAGTTCTACAGCTTTATGGTCGCGTGCGCAGCGAGAACGGGGCAACTGTTAAATGCCACCGATATTGGAAACACCGTTGACGTCGACCGTAAGACGGTGAAGGCTTGGCTCTCGGTTTTACAGGCGTCGAACATCGTTCGGATTGTCGAGCCCTTTTGGCCTAATGTCGATAAGCGTCTGACCAAGACCCCTAAGATATTTTTTATGGATACAGGTCTTGTTTGTCATCTAACGAGATGGATAACGCCGGAGCAATTGCGCAACGGGGCCGCAGCGGGGCATATATTTGAGACGTTCGTAGTTTCGGAAATTTTGAAGAGCTTTATGAACGCGGGGAAGAGCCTTCGTGACATATGGTTCTACCGGGATCAAAAGAAGCGCGAAATTGATTTGCTCATCCAAGAGGGCCATATATTACATCCCGTCGAGGTGAAGATGTCTGCCACGGTGGGAAGAGACGCGGTGAAGAACTTTACCTGTCTTGACGGCCTATCTGGCTATGAGATTGGGTTTGGACACGTTGTCTGCCAAGCTCCGGAACCATATCTCATTACCAAGGATGTCCAGGCGGTTCCCGTGTGGTGCATATGATTTATGTAGCAATGGCGCGGTCTTGATTGATGGTTACCAAAGGATCGCTGATCGCCATGCGTAGTTGCTGACATTGTCGTCTTTGCCTTGCATGTCTAATGGCGGGGCCCGGAGCTCAGTATTTACTGCGCTCCGGGCCTCGTAGGTTTGTGGCTTGGACCAGCTCGATTGCCGTCGTCCTAGTCAAACAAGCTCGGCATGTCGTTTTCTTTCATAAGGGCACCGGCGGAGGGGAGGCTCTGCGCGGTGAACTTCTCGGCCGAGACGCCGGCGCCAAGAATCTCTTCGGTTGTGCCGACGGTGGTGACCGAGCGGCCCTTCTTGGCCGTAAAGGCCTGGACGCCCTGCGTGTTGGTGGTCGTCTTGGTCTTCAGCAGCGACGTGTTGAAGTTCATCAGGCGATAGTCGCTCGAGACCAGCGCGATGTCGCGATCTTCCTTGAGCACCTGGGCATACAGCAGCTTGCTGCCACCGTAGATGGCGTTCTTGAGGCGCTTGCGGTTGGTCTTGGTGACGTATCCGGAAAGTGCGACGCGCACTACGCGGCCGTTCTCAAAGACGAACAGCACGTCGGCCTTGTAGTCCTCGGGGTCGATGACCCAGATGACGCTCTCGTCGGGTTCCATCTCAAGATCGGTCGGCAGGTACGAGCCCAGCTGGGCCGACTTGGTGTCCTCAAACTGCGCAACCTTGCACTTGTACACCTGGCTCTTGTTGGTAAAGACCAGCAGCTCGTGCGTGTTGGAGGACGGGAACTCGATAAAGGGCTTGTCGCCGTCCTTGTACTTGAGCGTGGTCGCCTTCTTGAGCACGCGGTCCGTCATCTTCTTAAGGTAGCCATCGCGCGAGAGCATGATGGTAACCGGATACTCCTCGACCTCGGGCTCCAGGCTCACCTCGATGACCTCGTGGGGCTCGATCCTGCCCGTGCGGCGCGGCATCGCATATTTCTTGTTGACCGCGGCCAGCTCGTCGCTGATGACCTTCTTGATGTTCTCCTCGCTGGAGAGAATCTCCTCAAGCTCGGCAATCTCGCCCTCAAGCTTGGCAATGTCCTTGGTGCGGTTGAGGA
>OJRX01003091.1_pt1 | contig 11863 bp, 8 predicted proteins | sample 1599301 | NCBI WGS metagenome assembly OJRX01 (sample SAMN04168656, study PRJEB22393) | human gut metagenome | biome: human gut microbiome; feature: stool | host: Homo sapiens | collected 2014-03-17 | reverse complement strand
CGATCTGCAGCGCACGATATCGGTCGACATCCGCTACGTGCTGTTCATCATCGACAAGTACGCGGGCGCAGGATGGCTGCTCGACGAGCTGGTGTTCGAATAACGATTCCGACCGCCGATAATTAGGAAATATGCCCCGGACTACGCCGGGGCATATTTTTTATCCCGTAGCCGGAGGCAGACCGATTCGCTCCCGTGGTTTACGTTTTGTTTTCTTGCGGCAGGGTGTCCTTGTAGTTTGTAAACAAATAATGGGGCTTTGCTTTTTCTTTCCCTAAAAATTACTAATTTTGACAGAAATTAGTAATACTGTATATCTCAATATGGCAAAAGAGTTCAAGCGTTACCTCGTTACATCGGCTCTCCCCTATGCCAACGGCCCGGTGCATATCGGCCATCTGGCGGGAGTTTATATACCTTCGGATATTTACACGCGTTACCTGCGGCTGAAGGGCTGCGACGTGATTTCGGTCTGCGGATCGGACGAGCACGGCGTGCCCATCACCATAAAGGCCCGCAAGGAGGGGGTGACCCCGCAGCAGATCGTGGATCGTTACCATAACCTGATCAAAAAGTCGTTCGAGGGGTTGGGAATGTCGTTCGATATCTATTCGCGGACATCGTCGGCGACCCATGCCGCGACCGCGTCGGAATTTTTCCGCAAACTTTACGACGAGGGGAAATTCATCGAAAAGACCTCCATGCAGTATTACGACGAGGAGGCGCAGACGTTCCTTGCCGACCGTTATATCGTCGGTACTTGTCCCAAATGCGGGAACGAGCGTGCCTACGGCGACCAGTGCGAGAAATGCGGGTCTACCCTCTCGCCCGACGAGCTGATCGACCCGCATAGCGCCGTGTCGGGGTCGGTTCCGGTCAAAAGGGAGACGAAACACTGGTATCTCCCGCTGGATCAATACGAAGGTTTCCTCCGCGAGTGGATACTCGATGGGCATAAGGAGTGGAAGACGAATGTCTACGGACAGTGCAAGAGCTGGCTCGACGGCGGATTGCAGCCCCGTGCCGTGAGCCGTGACCTCGACTGGGGCATCCCCGTGCCCGTGGAGGGTGCCGAAGGGAAGGTGCTCTATGTGTGGTTCGACGCTCCGATCGGTTACATATCCGCCACGAAAGACCTTACGCCCGATTGGGAAAGGTACTGGAAGTCGGAAGACACCAAGATGGTGCATTTCATCGGCAAGGATAATATCGTGTTCCACTGCATCGTCTTCCCCTCGATGCTCAAGGCGCACGGGGGGTATATACTGCCTGAGAACGTGCCGGCCAACGAGTTCCTGAACCTCGAGGGCGATAAGATTTCGACCTCGCGCAACTGGGCGGTGTGGCTGCATGAATACCTGGAAGAGTTTCCCGGAAAGGAGGACGTATTGCGCTATGTGCTGTGTGCCAATGCCCCCGAAACCAAGGATAACGACTTTACATGGAAGGATTTCCAGGCCCGCAACAACAATGAGCTGGTCGCTGTGCTGGGAAATTTCGTCAACCGTGCGCTGGTGCTTACGCAGAAATATTACGGCGGCGAGGTTCCTGCCTGTGGAGAGATGAATGATTATGACCGTCAGACAGTTACGGAAGTAGCTGCCGTGAAGGGTTCGCTCGAGGCCAATATCGAGAACTACCGTTTCCGCGAAGCCCTTAAGGATGCCATGAACATTGCACGTATCGGCAACAAGTATCTGGCGGACACCGAGCCGTGGAAAGTCATCAAGACCGATCCCGGGCGCGTGAAAACGATTCTCAACATCGCGTTGCAGATTACGGCCAATACGGCGATTGCCATCGAGCCTTTCATGCCTTTCTCGGCGTCGAAGATCCTGGAGATGCTCGCCGTGGAGAAATTCGGATGGGAGCGCCTCGGGGCGATGGATCTGATCGCTGCCGGGCATAAGATCGGCGAGGCGTCGTTGCTCTTCGAGAAGATCGAGGACGACGTGATCCAGCGCCAGTTGGACAAGCTTGCGGCGACGAAAGAGGCCAACCTGGCTGCTGAAAATTCGCAAAATATTGAACCTCAGAAAGATACGATACTGTTTGACGATTTCCAGAAAATGGATATCCGGGTTTCTACGATCCTTGCGGCGGAAAAGGTCGCCAAGACGAAGAAATTGCTGAAATTGACGGTGGACACGGGGATCGACCAGCGGACGATTGTTTCTGGAATTGCGGAATATTTTACGCCCGAAGAGCTGATAGGGCGCAGGGTGCTGGTTCTTGTGAACCTTGCTCCCCGTGAACTGAAAGGGATCTTGTCGCAGGGCATGATCCTCATGGCCGAAGATGCTTCGGGAAAATTGCTGCTGCTGGGCCCCGACGGAAATACGAATAACGGTGCTATCGTAGGATAATACGGTCTATGGATCAATTGGCGGTTTGCTTTTATCCGTTTTCCTTTGCTGTATGGGGATAATTTAGAAAAACCTTTAAATTTTACTATAATGGAAAATATTGATTGGAGTGCCTTGGGTTTCGACTATCACAAGACCGACGTCAACGTCCGTTATTATTTTACGGATGGTAAATGGAGTGATATGGAGGTTACGAGCGACGAGTACATCAAGATGCACATGTCGGCTTCGTGCCTGCATTATGGCATCGAACTTTTCGAAGGGCTCAAGGCCTTTCGCGGGGTCGATGGGAAAGTCCGCCTGTTCCGTGTCGAGGACAATGCCCGCCGCCTCCGGTCTTCGGCCGAACGGCTTTGCCTCCCGCTGCCGACCGTCGAAATGGTCGTCAATGCCTGCGTCGAGGTCGTTCGGCGGAATGAAGCTTATATTCCCCCCTACGGTACAGGGGCCTCGCTCTATCTGCGTCCGGTGATGTTCGGAACGACGGCCGGCCTGGGGGTCAAACCTGCAAAAGACGCCTTGCTGATTGTTTACTGTTCGCCTGTGGGTGCTTATTTCAAGGAGGGAATCAAGCCGATCCTGGTTGCCATCGACCGTGAACAGGATCGTGCTGCTCCACGTGGAACAGGCGATGTGAAGGTTGGCGGAAATTATGCGGCCAGCCTTTTGTCGGGTGAAAAGGGTCATAAAATGGGTTATTCGAATATCATGTACCTCGATGCGGCGGAGCATAAATACATCGAAGAGTGCGGAGCATGCAATTTCTTCGGCATTAAGGATGGCAAATACATCACTCCGAAATCCCCTTCGGTGCTTCCGTCGATTACCAATATGAGTCTCCGCCAGTTGGCCCGCGATATGGGGCTTGAGGTCGAAGACCGAAAAATCCCGGTCGAAGAACTTGCTTCTTTCGAGGAGTGCGGAGGCTGCGGAACGGCTGCCGTGATCTCCCCTATCGGCACTATCTATGACATGCAGACGGAAAAAACCTACTCATATGGTGATAAGGTTGGTAAAGTTTCTATGGAATTATACACCCGATTGCAGGATATTCAGTACGGACGGGCTGAGGATAAATACAATTGGTGTACGATTGTCTTGTAGAATACGAACATATTGTTAAGAGGCCGCTTTATAGCGGCCTCTTTTGTTTTTTTGTGTTAAGGGTTTTGTATATATGTTCCACGTGGAACACTACCCTATCTTCCGAATTTTACTAAAAGAACATTTACGTCTGCGGGAGAAACTCCGGGTATGCGAGAGGCTTGCCCGATGTTTTCAGGCCGAATTCGGGATAGTTTTTGCCGGGCCTCGATAGTCAGGGAATTCATCGAGTGAAAGTCGAAATCCGCGGGAATTCGTATGTTTTCGAGCCGATGTAGCTTTTCTGCAATGAATTTTTCGCGCTCAATATACCCTTTATATTTGATTTGGATTTCTGCCTCTTCGATCACCTCTTCCTCCATCCGGTTCGTTTCGATGAATTTTCGGAGCTTCGGCAGGACGGCTTGCAGCGAATCGAACGAAACATTATTCCGCATTAGTATGTCGTAAAGCTTCCTTCCCTGCGATAAAGGTTCGGAATTTATTGCTTTTAAATAGTCGTTAATTTCGGCTGCTTTGATGCTCTGTTGGCGAGTGAAAGAAATAAGCGATTCTACGAGCGTATTTTTTTTGACGAAATAGTCGTATGTTTTTTGGGTAATAAGCCCGATTTTATATCCGACAGGAGTAAGCCGGATGTCCGCATTGTCCTGCCGGAGCAGGATGCGGTATTCCGCACGCGAGGTGAACATGCGGTAGGGCTCGTCCACCCCTTTGGTCACAAGGTCGTCTATTAGCACTCCGATATAGGCTTCGTCGCGCTGCAATACGACGGCCTCCTCCCCTTTCAGCATCCGGTGTGCATTGATCCCTGCCATCAACCCCTGGGCTGCGGCCTCTTCGTATCCGGTCGTCCCGTTGACCTGCCCGGCGAAATAAAGGGCGGAAACGAGTTTTGTTTCGAGCGAATGGTGCAGTTGCGTGGGTGGGAAATAGTCGTATTCGATGGCATAGCCCGGGCGATAGATGTGCAGGTCTTCGAATCCCCGGATTTTATGCAGTGCTTCCAACTGTATTTCCCAGGGCAGCGACGAAGAAAAGCCGTTGAGGTAGTATTCGTTGGTGCTGCGTCCTTCGGGTTCGAGGAAGAGCTGGTGCTGGTCTTTGTCGGCGAATGTACGCAGTTTGTCTTCGATGCTCGGGCAGTAGCGCGGTCCGATTCCCGTTATCGTCCCGTTGAACAGCGGCGAGCGGTCGAACCCTGTGCGCAGGATGTCGTGCACCTCGGCCGACGTGTAGACCAAAAAACAAGGGAGTTGGTTTTTAACCGGTTGTGTGTCAGGTGAAAAGGAGAATTTGGCCGGGTTTTCGTCTCCGTATTGCGGTTCGAGTATTTCGAAGTCGATCGTGCGGGCATCGAGGCGTGCGGGTGTCCCGGTTTTCATACGCCCGGTTTCGAATCCGATTGCGCGCAGGGATTCCGTGATCCCGTGCGAAGCGGCGTCCCCTGCCCTGCCGCCCTCGGCGTGCGATGTGCCGCAGTGCATCAGCCCGTCGAGGAACGTGCCGGCGGTAAGTATGACGGCTTTACAAGCGAATTCGATGCCCATGCGTGTCCGTACGCCCGTCACGCGTGGTTTAGGTGCAGAGGTATCGAACAGCAGTTCGGTGGCGGCGTCCTGCCAGATGTAAAGGTTCAGCGTGTTTTCGAGCGTATGGCGCCACTCCTCCGAGAAACGGGTTTTGTCGCATTGTGCACGGGGACTCCACATGGCCGCACCCTTCGAACGGTTGAGCATCCGAAATTGGATCGCGGTGAGGTCGGTAATGCGTCCCATCTGTCCTCCCAAAGCATCTATCTCTCTGACTATCTGTCCTTTGGCTACTCCACCGACAGCCGGGTTGCACGACATGGAGGCCATTTTGGACATGTCCATCGTGAGCAGCAGCGTGCGCGACCCCAGGCGTGCGGCAGCCGAGGCCGCTTCACAGCCGGCATGTCCGCCTCCGATGACGATTATATCGTAGTCGAGTGTCATTCTTCTGGTTTGTTTTCTGTCTGCAGATCGACGCTGCCGGTGTTCCTCCCGGCGATCAGGGCCTCGTAATCAGGCTCGTCCCAATCGATTTCGTCTCCGTCGGGCGACTCCGTGAAATCCCATTCGATAAGATCCATTTCGCGGACTGTTTCAGGCGGGGCATAAAGACCGAGGTACCGGGGATTTTCCGGCTCCTCTCCGCTGAACGCGAAAACGGCGATTTTGCGTACGGGATCCACGATGTAGACGTCTACCTGCTGTATATCCAGATAACCCGCCGTTGTCCGGAAGCAGTAGTGCGTGGGGTCGATGCGCTCGAAAGCGTCGATGATCGAAGGAAAAGGGCCGTCCATCATTTGCCGGACGAACAGCGATTCGGTGATCCATATCGGATACCAGTAGAGCATGTCCACGTAATACTTGCCCCGGTAGGAACATATCGGAATCCATGCCCGGGGACACTCCTGCAGCGAATAGACCGGGAGCGGTTCGGGATGCTGCTCCTTGAGTAATTCAAGGTATTGCGCGAAACTATCCCTGTTCCAATCGTTGTAACCGGGTGTCGTGCACGAGGCGAGCAGGCGGTAGGACTCCGATTCCCGGTTCATTTCGATATATGCCCTGCAATGCGAGGTGCGGTCGTGTTCGGGATCGTAAACCGATGATTGGTAAAGGAACGTCGTGTCGTTCTCCACGAAAGGCCCGTGCCGTTCGAAATTCCGGGCTTCCGGGTTTGCTTCGGGGATGGAATCGCACACAGGGGCGACGGCCGTTTCGGCGACGGCGGAATCGGCGGCAGGCAAGGCTGCCGTAACGTTGTTATCCGTGTTGTCATTCGCTGTCCTGCGTCCCAGGCAGCCGGCGGACAGTAATCCGATAAGAAGAATCAACAGTCGTGTTTTCATGGATTCAGGTATTATTCTCCGGGTTCTCCCAGAATTTAAGGTATTTATCCTCCTTGCGATGCATCTGCGCGTTGGTGCGGGGCGTCTTGTCGCCCTGGCCGCAGAGGTGCAGCACGCCGTGTACGACGACCCTGCGCATTTCCTGGAGCGTCGTGCAGCCGTATTGCCGGGCATTGTCGGCTACGGTCTCGACGTCGATGAAAATGTCGCCCGAAACGATGCGTTCGCCTTTGCGGTCGCTGTAATCGAACGTGATGACGTCGGTGAAATAGTCGTGCCCGAGCCACTGACGGTTCATCTCCAGGAGCCGTTGCGCCGAGCAAAAAATGTAGCTCACATCGCCCAGCGTATACCCTTCCGCTTCGGCCACTTCGCGCAGCCATGCCGCCGTCAGGCGTTTCTGCGGCAGCCGGAAGGTACAATCGTCGTTATAGTATCGTATTGCCATGTTTGAAGGACGGCCCGAGGCCGTAATCAGTCTGTAAATCTTTGCAAAAGTACAAAAATAATACAGATGAAAACGTCCCGGCGGGCTTTTTCTCGTTGTCCGTGTCCGGGTGGCATTCCGAAGCTGCATCTGCCTTCCCCGCAGGGAAATTCCGGAAAATTAAAAAAAATATTTTTTCAGAAAGGGAGCGGTTTTAGTTACGGATCGTAACTTTTATTTCCGACCCGGGGATACATTGCCGCCATGTCCTGGTTTTTTGTTTCATATTGTTCTGATATACAATTTCTTATTGATATATCGGGGCGAATAACGATACGGAAAAACCGTTATATTTGCCTCGTCACGAAGTATTAACCCAAAAATCTCTCAAAATGAAAATCTTCAAAATGCTTACCGCGCTTGCGGCTTTTTTTGCCGTGGCGTTGTTTTCGGGATGTGATGACGACAAAGGATCCGAACCCGATCCGCAGCCTGTGAAACTCGCTTCGCCCGGGATTGTCTTCAAGGACGTCAAACCCACGTCGTTCGCGGCCTCGTGGACGGCCGTGGAGCATGCTGCGGCTTTCGGTTATAAACTGCTGACGACTGAAGGAGGACAGGAGGTCGTCGTGGCTGAGATCGCTTCGTATGATGCCGTGGAAGTCTCTTTTTCGGGGCTAAAACCCGCTACGGAATATACGCTCGAAGTCGTTGCGCTGGCCGGAGACGCCCCCGGATATACCGATTCGGATCCGGCAAAGGCTTCGACGACGACAGCCGACGAACCGGTCGTCGTGACGTCGCCGTGGGTCGATGTCGAGTTTTCTTACGAGACGGTCGGCGGAAAGGGGACGTTGCGTGTCGCCAACAAAGCCAATGTCAAGTGTGCGCATTTTTATTCGAGTACCGAGACGGTGAATGTCATCGGCGACGGGTATGATGACGAAAAGACGCTGATCGGTTATATCCTGATGGATTACGAGGACGGTGTGCCGGGCGTTTATATGGACACGGCCGAGCACAAGTTCAATAACAACGGCGCCGGGTTCAAGGCAGGGGACAAGCTCTTCTACTATGTCGTGGGCGTGGATGGGGCCGACAAACCGGGCGACCTGAACTGGTTTTGGGTCGAAATCCCCGCCAACATAGGCGACCCGGTGATTATCCTCGATTCGCCGGAGGTCTGACGACTTTCCGGAATAATTGGTAAGCGGGATCCTGTTTTTGCGGGATCCCGCTGTTGTATTCCGTTCTGGCCAGATACAGGGCTGCGGAAAAGTTTTTTTTGATCCGGAAAAGGTCGACGGGAGAGGTGGCCAGGTTTAGAGGGGGATTTCTGCCCGCCGTTGCCAAAAATATTTGATGGGATTTCTCCTTCGCCCGAAACGGTTTTTCGGCGTGGCGTGTCCGGGGTTACCGTTCGGAAGGATTCCCGATCCGGTATTTATTGTCGGTGTTTATCGTTCGGAAGGGTTCCCGGTTCGGTGTTTATCGCCGGGGTTTACCGTTTGAAACAGTTTTCGGCGCGGAGCTTCTCGCCGGGGTTCGGCGGGTAGATGCCGAATACCAGTTTGTACTCGGTTTCCATCGTCATGATGTTGACCGACGAGCCGATGGTGCCCAACTGTTCGTTTCTTGCCACTTTCTGGCCCTTTTCGACGCAGATCGACCCCATGTTGGCATAGGAGGTTATATATTCGCCGTGAGCCACGAAAACGTCGTATTTGTTGGTGATGCGGTTGCGCTTGATTTCGACGACCTTTCCGTCGTAGATCGAAATGACGTGCGCACCCTTGGGGCCGGCGATCTCGGCCATGTTTTCCTTGTAGCGTTTTACCGAACCGGCCGTGACGGGAAGCCTCAGCCCCGTGGTCTTGGTCGAGAACGACGCACCCTCGGTATTGCCTTTGGTGAGTTTGCGCAGCTCGCTGATGGCCACGTCGAGTTGCTGTTCCTGCGACAGTTTGCGTTGCAGGGCCTGTTTCTCCTTCTGCGACATTTGGCGGATATTGGCCCGGGCGTTGCGCGAATCGCGCTGGAGCTTCTGTTTCTGGGCGGTGAGGTTCTGCGTCACCGAATCCAACGAGCGTTTGCGACGGTCGAGCAGCTCCTTCTCGCGGGCGACCTGTTCCGAAAGTGCGGCGATGTCGTGCAGTTTGCGTTCGCGCATCGAAGCCACCTCGCGCAGGTTGGTGATCTTTTTCGCGACGTCGGCGAAGTCGCGCGACGAGAAAATGTAGGTCAGGTAATTGTTGTGCTTATAGTTGCGGTAGGCCTCGCGTACCATCTCGGCATACTGCGTACGGTTGCGTTCCAGGGCCGAGCTGAGATCGCCGGCGACGCTGTCCGTACGGGATATCTCCTTGCGCAGCAGGCGCACCTGCTTCTCGGTCTCTTCGAGCAGTTGGTTGCGGGAGTCGAGCTGGCGCGCCAGGCGGCGAACCCGTTCCTCGGTGGCGGCGCGGCCTTCCTGTATCTTCGAGATCGCGCGTTCCTCGTCGGCAATCCTCTTTTCCAGGGCGGCGATGACCCGTTTCTGCTCTTCGATGGCATCGCGGCCCCCCTGCGCCGCAGCGGTAAAGGCGGCGAACAGGAAAAGGAGGGTCAGTATGCGGGCGGGCTTCATCACGGTCACTCTTTTTCGGCTTTGCCCTGTTCCATGCGGCGGGTGATCTGGTCGGCGTCGTAGCCCTTTTCGAGTCCCTTGCGCCAGTATATTTCGTCCATGAACTGTTCGCCCATGGCATGCAGGATATCCCCGTAATGAACCAGCAGCGCCGCACTCTCCTGCCCGTCGAGGGCGATGGCCTGCTGCATCACCTTCTTGGCCTCGGCCGTGCGTCCCAGCTTGAAGAGCACCCAGGCATGGGTGTCCAGGTAGGTGGGGTTGTTGTCCGTGAGGGCGATGGCGCGGCTCGACATCGTGAGCGCCTTTTCGAGTTCACGCCCTTCGAGCGAGAGGAAATAGGCGTAGTTGTTGAGTACCATGGCGTTATCCGGATCGTAGCGCAGGCTGTGGTCGTAGGCTTTGTAGCACTGCTTCATATCCGCCCGGAACGAACCTTTTCGGACAGCCCGGGCGAAATTGTCGTCGATGTCCTGTTCGCCGGCGGTGGCTTTCTGGTGCCAGGTGTCGCCGATAAATCCCCAGATCACGCTGCGCAGCGAATCTGTCCGGGCATAGCCCAGCGATTGTTTGTAGGCTTTGATCGCCTGGGGATATTGTTTGGAATAATTCAGCGTATGCCCTTTCGAGAGGTGGAAATCGACCTGTCCGGGAAAGAGCTCCAGGGCGCGCCCGATATAGCGGTTCACCGAATCGGGATGCTGAAGATAGCTCTCGATGTCTATCACCGAACGGAAATACTCCTCGACGGGCGGCTGGTCGTCGAGGTGGAGTTTGTAGAGCGCGAGCGCCTGTTCCAGCTCGCCCGAGGCGATCAGGTGTTTGGCATAAAGTTCCACGACGCGCCTGTCCTGCGGGTAGCGGACGGCAAGCGTCGAGGCCAGCGTATTGAGCTGGGGGTAATATTCGCGGTAGAAACGCATGTCGGAGGTGAAGATCCCGAAACGTTTGATCTTCGTGTCGAGCGGCATCTTGTCCGACTCGAAAAGCCGCTGCGTAACGTCCAGCACCGCCCGGTAATCGTGGCGGCCGTTGTAGAAATCGGCCAGCGACATGAGCGTTCCCACGTCGGTCGAGTCGATCTGCAATGCCCGGTCGTATTCGGCCTTGGCCAGCGAATCCTTGCCCAGAATGCCGTAGAGGTCGGCCAGCACGACGTGGTGTTCGGCCTCGTAAGGCACCGCTTCGACCATGGCCTCGGCCTCTTCGACGGCCTTGTCCATCTGGCGCGTAGCGACCAGCAGCTGCCGTTTCATGGTGCTCAGCACCGGGATGCGGCCGAAGCGCACTTCGGCCGAGTCGAGCGTGGCGATGGCCGAGAAGGGCTGCTGCGCCTGCTCGTAGAGGGCGGCCAGAATCCGGTAGTTGTCGGGGTTCTGCGGCTCGTCGCTGCGCAGGCGGCGGTAGACGGCCAGCGCCTCGTCGTAACGGCGGGCATAGATGAGTGCCTGCCCGAGGAACTGGTGGTACCACTTGTTGGCGGTGTCGAGCCGGAAGGCCGTGCGTGCCAGATCCACCGCCTCGTCGGGCGTGGAATACATGCCGTTGGCGGCCATTTCGTAATAAGCCGGTGCGAAGGTCGAGTCGTTGCGGATGGCCTCGGCGAAGAATTCCCGCGCCCGGACGGTGTCTCGGGCAATGGCATTCTGTTTGATGCCTTCGGTATACAGCCATACGCTGCGCAGCGAATCGGGATAGCCGGGCACGCCGGCGGGGCCTTTCCCGGCGGCGAAGGCCGAAAGGAAGAGCACGCACAGTACCGTGATCGCTGTCAGACGTTTCATGGGCCCGGTGTTTTAGAGTGCCGTGTCGAACTGGTGGAGGAAACGCACGTCGTTCTCGAAATAGAGGCGCAGGTCTTTCACGCCGTATTTGAGCATTGCGATGCGTTCAATACCCATGCCGAAGGCGAAGCCCGAGTATTTTTCGGGGTCTATGCCGTTTGCCTGGAGTACGTTGGGGTCTACCATGCCGCAGCCCATGATTTCGAGCCAGCCGGTACCCTTGCACACCGGGCAGCCCTTGCCCCCGCAGAGGTTGCACGATACGTCGACCTCGGCCGAAGGTTCGGTGAAGGGGAAATACGACGGGCGCATGCGGATGACGGCCTGCTCGCCGAAAACCTCCTTGGCGAAGTAGAGCAGCGACTGTTTCATGTCGGCGAACGACACCCCTTCGTCAATGTAGAGGCCCTCGATCTGGTGGAAGATGCAGTGCGCGCGGTACGAAATGGCTTCGTTGCGGAACACGCGGCCGGGGCAGATGACGCGGATGGGCGGTTTCTGGCGCTCCATGGTGCGTACCTGGATCGACGAGGTATGCGTGCGCAGCAGGATGTCGGGATCCTTTTCGATGAAGAACGTGTCCTGCATGTCGCGCGCCGGATGTTCGGGCGGGAAGTTGAGCGCCGAGAAAACGTGCCAGTCATCCTCGATCTCGGGCCCGTCGGCGACGGT
>OJRX01003064.1_pt1 | contig 11970 bp, 10 predicted proteins | sample 1599301 | NCBI WGS metagenome assembly OJRX01 (sample SAMN04168656, study PRJEB22393) | human gut metagenome | biome: human gut microbiome; feature: stool | host: Homo sapiens | collected 2014-03-17 | reverse complement strand
TTGAATTTGTCAATTGTCTGCATAATACTCTATTTTTATTTAAAAGTGTTTTTAAAATTCTTCTTTTAGAACGACCGCAAAGTTACTATTTATTTCGGTTCCTTGCTATTAAATCGTTATTTATTCTTGGCTTTTGGTGCCTCTTTTGTAACTTTATAAGTGTTACAGAAATATTTGCACATCATTTGCAAACCGCAGGTGTCACATTTCGGCGTACGTGCCTGACAAACATAACGACCATGCAGAATAAGCCAGTGATGGGCTATGGGTATTAATTTTTCCGGAATGTTCTTCACCAGTTCTTTCTCTACGCTGAATGGAGTCGTACAACTGTCCGGCACCAGTCCGATGCGGTGACTGACACGGAAAACGTGGGTATCAACCGCCATCGCTGCTTTGTTGAAAACGACGGACTGAATCACATTGGCGGTCTTTCTTCCTACACCGGGAAGTTTGATCAGGTCATCCATGTTGTCGGGCACTTTGCTGTTGAAGTCATTAACCAGCATTTTAGCCATTCCTACCAGATGTTTGGCTTTGTTATTCGGATAAGATACGCTCCGGATGTATTCGAAAATAACTTCAGGCGTACTGGCAGCAAGAGCTTCCGGAGTCGGGAAGTCCTTGTAGAGAGGCGGAGTGATCATATTTACTCGTTTATCCGTACATTGTGCAGAAAGGATTACAGCGATCAGTAATTCATACGGATTATTGTAATGTAATTCTGTTTCGGCTACAGGAACATTTGCCTGAAACCATGCGATTACTTTTTCATAACGTTCTTTCTTTCTCATCTTAACTTGTTTTTATGGTAGTGAGGCGTTACTTTTAATTTGAAATAGACAGCGGAAACTACTGTCAGGCAGGCACCGAAAAGATATGCTTTGTCAAACGAACAGATTTCGGCTATATATCCTCCGGTCAGCATACCGATACCAATTCCTACATCCCATGAGGTCAGGTAGGTGGAAGTAGCTGTTCCCCGTTGGTTGTTGGGGGCAAGGTTTACGAACAGAGTATTGAATGCCGGAAACATAATTCCGAATCCGATTCCCATCAGCAGGGCAATTCCGAAAAAGAGAATGGTGCAGGCAGCATCATTCCATTGAATCAGATATACACAGGATGCGAGCAGGAAGAAACTTATTATAACCAGATTGAGTCCGGCGGCAATTACTTGGGTTATCTTTCCCCGGTCCACCAGCTTTCCTGAGAATATACGGGAAATGGCCATACCGATCGCCATAAAGGTAAAAAAGAAACCTGTTTGTGTATGGATTCCTATTTCGCGGGCATACATGGCTACATAATTGGTGGTCATTCCGTAGGGGATGGAGAGTAGCAACAGGCTGAGTCCCGCAGGCATTCCTTTTAATAAAATGAAACGGTCGAGTGAAATCGGTTCACGCTTTACCGGTGGTTTATAAGGTGTCTTCACCAGGCTTGCGGACAGGAATCCCAGCATACAGGAACCGAGCGCATAGCAGAATATTGTAGCGAAAGAAACCCCTCCGTCATGTAAAAACAGTCCGAACATCGGTCCGATGGACATGGCGATATTATTGGTCAGTCCATAATAGCCCAGCCCTTCACCTCTGCGGGAAGAGGGCATAATGTCAATGACTACTGTATTTCCACCTACTGTGACCATGCCGAAAGAGACTCCATGAATAATTCGGAATATAATAAATAGGGTAAGCGAGCCGGCGATAAGATATCCCGCAAACATCAGCATAAAGATGAAATAAGCGAAAAGATAAAGCGGCTTACGGGCAAACGTATCCAGCAGATAGCCGGAAAACGGGCGGATGCAGAGTGCAGCTACCGTATAACAGGAAAGCACGATGCCGATAGTGGAATTTCCTGCCTGAAAGAACTCGGATAAATAGAACGGCAAAACAGGAATCAGCAACCAGAAACCGAAGTAGAGCAGGAAGTTGGCTGCCAAGATGAAACAATAACCGGGAGTAATGAGTCTATCCTTTGCCATAATAAGTGAACGTTCAATTTGCTGATCGGAACGGTGATAAGCCATCCCGTTTCAGTGTAATCGGTATATTGATTAAATGCCAATGTCCCAATTACCATCAGATGGTTTTATTGGCACATTGGCATACTGGTAAATTCTGTGCTCTATTTAATATGCTGCTTCGAATTCTTTTAAGAAGCGTGTATCATTTTCGGAGAACATACGGAGGTCTTTTACCTGATATTTCAGGTTCGTGATGCGTTCGATACCCATTCCGAGAGCATAACCGCTGTATACTTTGCTGTCGATGCCGTTTGATTCGAGTACGTTCGGGTCTACCATACCGCAACCGAGGATTTCCACCCAACCGGTATGCTTGCAGAACGGACAACCTTTACCACCGCAAATGTTACAGCTGATATCCATTTCCGCACTGGGTTCCGTGAACGGGAAATAAGACGGGCGCAAACGGATTTTAGTTTCTTCACCAAACATCTCTTTGGCAAAGAGTAACAATACCTGTTTCAAGTCGGTGAAAGATACATCTTTGTCTACATACAAAGCCTCTACCTGATGGAAGAAACAGTGTGCGCGGTAGCTGATGGCCTCATTACGATATACACGTCCCGGACAAATAATGCGGATAGGAGGTTGTGAAACTTCCATTACGCGGGTTTGTACGGATGAGGTGTGTGTGCGCAATACAATATCGGGATGAGCTTCAATGAAGAAAGTATCCTGCATATCGCGTGCAGGGTGATCTTCGGCAAAATTCAATGCAGAGAAGACATGCCAATCATCCTCAATTTCCAGGCCTTCGGCAATGCTGAATCCCAAACGGGCAAATATATCGATGATTTCGTTCTTTACGATGGTGAGCGGGTGGCGCGTACCCAATTCTATCGGATAAGCGGAACGTGTGAGGTCAATATCATCACAGCCTGTATCCTGACTTTCGAACTGTTCTTTCAGGGCAGCAATCTTTTCCTGTGCCTTGTTCTTCAGTTCATTCAGTCTCATGCCGACTTCTTTTTTCTGTTCGGCAGCTACGTTACGGAAATCCGCCATCAAATCGTTAATGGCTCCCTTCTTACTCAGGTATTTGATGCGGAGAGCTTCGAGTTCTTCGGCATTGGAGGCGTGCAAAGCTTCCACCTCTTTCAGAAGTTGTTCAATCTTAGCTATCATATTTTTGATGTATTGTTATTCAGTTTCTTAGTAAAAACCGTGCAAAGATATAATTTTATCACGAACCATCGAAATAATTTGTATCTTTGTTGCCGAATGTACCGAAAATCGGGGAACACTTATGAAAAAGATTGTTATTTCTCTTCTGCTATTGACTTTATCGTTTCGCCTGTCAGCTCAGATCGACTATCTGGAGCCGGTGAAGCCTTTTACTACCTATACGGGTGAGTTGGGTGAGTATTATCGAAATGTCTTTTCTTTGCTTAATACAGGTTTTCAACAGCGTCCTTACGCGCGTTTTGTAGCCATTCCTTCTTTTTCACCGGAATATGCAATGTCGGTAGAGAAGAAGAACGGACGTTGTCTGTTGATTGCGAATACTTTGTCGCGTACCTATTGGCAGGCAGAGAAAGGAACGGTGAAAGTGGAAACTAAATCAGTGGAGATCAGTCAGTCCTTATACCAGTCTTTGGGAGCTATCGCCCGTCTGGTAACCAGCCAGATACAGGATTTGGACGGTTCGACAGCCGGACTGGATGGAGTTGTTTATTACTTCTCATCGACAGATGCGAAAGGAAAAGAGATGATGGGACGGAAGTGGTCACCCATGAAAGGTACTTTGATGGAGCGGCTTGTGTTGGTTTGTCAGTCGACTTACATGTTTTCTCAGGGAGAAAATATTTCGGAGCAAGCATTGGCGGAGGAAGCAACCGCTTTATTGAAAGAGCTGGAGCACCGTACCAAAGAACAGCCGGACGCTCACAAAAAGCCGATGTATGTGGGGATTTATTCTGTTGGTCCGAAGCTCAAAACGCATTCGGGAAAGCAAATTGAAGAATTACCCTGCTTGGCTGATGTTTGTGTACGGGAATATGTAGCCAGACAAATGATTTATCCTGCGGAATTGCTTAAAGATAATGTCTCGGGATATGCTTTGTGTGAGTTTACTATAGATAAGGAGGGAGTGATTCTTCGTCCTCATATATTAAAATCGACTCATCCGGAGTTTGCAGAAGAAGCTCTTCGCATTGTGAAGGAAATGCCAAATTGGACACCGGCACTGGTGGGAGGCAAGGCGGTTGAAAGTGATTATACCCTTTATGTCCCTTTCCGTCCCCAGTTGTATAAAGAACAGTTGCAGATACGCGAACGCGAGTTGTCCAAAAAACATTAACGCCCGGAACTTTTCTCTTTTTATATTGTATTATCATTGTAACCAATAAAAAAAGAGAAGATATGGATGATATGATTAACAGACACGATTCGATTGCTGAGGAAAATATCGAACCGAATGGCCGTCCGGCTAAGAATGAGTTTGAAGAATGGAGCACTGAAGTTACCGATCGTGCAGATAATGTATTCAAAGGTGATACGAAAGACAGTCCCATCAAGGATCGTGAGAAACGAATAAAAGAAATGGATGAAGTGATAAAAAAGGACCTTGAATAAAGGTCCTTTTTTATTGTATATATGATATCTTTTTTAACACGATCTCGTGCTTATCGTTGTAGGCCATGAGAAACTTTTCAGTAACTTTGTAGCCCAAAAATATAGATAGTATGATAAAGGTATTATTGCTTGATGTAGATGGAACTTTGTTGAGTTTTGAAACTCATAAGGTGTCGCAATCCTCTATAGATGCTCTTAAAAAAGTACATGATAGTGGAATTAAGATTGTGATTGCTACCGGTAGAGCGGCAAGTGATCTTCATGAGATTGATGCTGTGCCGTATGATGGAGTTATTGCACTTAATGGAGCAGAGTGTGTATTGCGTGACGGAAGTGTGATAAGAAAAGTAGCAATACCTGCACAAGATTTTAGAAAATCAATGGAGCTTGCACGGGAATTTGATTTTGCAGTCGCTCTCGAATTAAATGAAGGTGTATTTGTCAATCGCCTTACCCCGACTGTCGAACAGATTGCCGGAATTGTTGAGCATCCGGTTCCGCCGGTTGTCGACATCGAAGAGATGTTTGAAAGAAAAGAATGCTGTCAACTTTGTTTTTATTTTGATGAGGAAACAGAACAAAAAGTAATGCCGCTTCTGTCTGGTCTTTCCGCAACACGCCGGCATCCTTTATTTGCTGATGTTAATGTTGCAGGGACAAGTAAGGCAACCGGCCTCTCGTTATTTGCCGATTACTACAGGGTTAAAGTTTCTGAAATAATGGCGTGCGGTGATGGCGGTAATGATATCCCCATGCTGAAGGCCGCCGGAATAGGAGTGGCGATGGGAAATGCGTCCGAAAAAGTTCAGTCAGTTGCCGACTTTGTCACTGATACGGTGGACAATAATGGACTTTACAAGGCTTTGAAACATTTCGGGGTAATATAAATGTCTTAATGAAGCTTGGCTACAAAGCCAATCACAGGTTTAAAATAAAAAAAAGAGTAACTTATCATAAGTTACTCTTTTCATTTTGTGGAGCGTATCGGACTCGAACCGATCACCTCGACACTGCCAGTGTCGCGCTCTAGCCAGATGAGCTAACGCCCCATTTTTATGCCACTGATATAACGTTTGTCAACGTTTTGCTTTTGTTGGCGCAAATATAATGGAATATTCTGAAATAATTGCTATGTTTGCGGAAAATAATTTATTGAAAGGACAGATGATATGCTGATTTATAATACAACTTTTCAGGTGGACGATGCTGTTCACGATAATTTTTTGATTTGGATAAAGGAAAACTATATACCTGAAGTACAGAAACACGGGACGTTGAAAGCACCGCGTATCTGTCGGATACTGAGTCATCGGGACGACGGAAGTTCTTATTCTTTGCAATGGGAAGTAGAGAGTAGTGGATTGCTGCATCGCTGGCACATGGAACAGGGAGTGCGGCTGAATGACGAACTTACGAAAATATTCAAGGATAAAGTAGTCGGTTTTCCGACATTGATGGAGATAGTAGAGTGATTCAACCGGTAAAAGAAAAGATTATTTTGGGTATAGACCCCGGTACGACCATCATGGGATATGGAGTCTTGCGCGTGAAAGGGACTAAGCCTGAGATGATCGCGATGGGAATTATCGATTTACGTAAATTTGCCAATCATTATCTGAAGCTGCGGCATATTCACGAACGGGTATTAAGTATCATCGAAAGCTATCTGCCTGACGAACTGGCTATCGAAGCTCCTTTTTTCGGCAAGAACGTACAGTCCATGTTGAAGTTGGGACGTGCTCAGGGAGTGGCGATGGCAGTGGCATTGAGCCGTGATATTCCGATCACAGAATATGCTCCTTTGAAGATCAAGATGGCTATAACCGGAAACGGACAGGCATCAAAGGAACAAGTAGCGGATATGCTGCAGCGTATGCTGCATTTTCCCAAAGAAGAGATGCCTACCTTTATGGATGCGACGGACGGTTTGGCGGCAGCCTATTGTCATTTTCTGCAAATGGGACGTCCGGCAATGGAAAAAGGATATAGCAGTTGGAAAGATTTTATTGCGAAAAATCCCGATAAAGTAAAATAAACCCGCAATGAAAGAGGCTGGGAGTGAGAAAAGTAATAAACAAGTAAGTGCGAAGGTAGTGTGAGTACCGCAGGGGAGGTTTAGTATGAAAATGGGAACCAATTATTTAGCGATATTAGGGGTGACTACGGTGACGACAGTAATGAGTTGTACTACTGCGAAAAAGGAATATATGTCTTATGAATTATATCCGGTCCGTACAGGAAGTCTGATTGAAATGGAGTATACACCGGAGGCAACGAAGTTTACTCTTTGGTCGCCTACGGCAGATGAAGTACGTCTGATGCTTTATGAGGCAGGCGAGGGCGGACATGCCTATGAAACGGTAAAGATGCAGTCGGGGGAAGAAGGAACCTGGACAGCTGTGGTAAGTAAGGACCTTATTGGCAAGTTCTATACTTTCAATGTGAAGATCGATGACAAGTGGCAGGGAGATACTCCCGGAATAAACGCCCGTGCTGTCGGAGTAAACGGGAAGCGGGCCGCCATTATCGACTGGCAATCCACCAATCCGGACGGTTGGGAGAGTGACACCCGACCTCCTTTGAAGTCTCCCGCCGATATGATTATTTATGAGATGCACCACCGTGACTTTTCGGTCGATTCTACTTCAGGAGTGAAGAATAAAGGAAAATATCTGGCACTGACCGAACATGGAACGATGAACTCCGACAAGTTACTGACAGGTATCGACCATCTGATTGAACTGGGCGTGACACACGTGCATCTGCTTCCTTCTTTTGATTACGCTTCGGTAGATGAAACCAGACTGAATGAAAATTCGTACAACTGGGGATATGATCCGCAAAACTATAATGTACCCGATGGTTCCTATGCCACTGATCCCTATCAGCCCGCCACTCGTGTGAAAGAATTCAAGCAGATGGTACAGGCACTGCACAAAGCTGGTATCCGTGTGATAATGGATGTGGTGTACAATCATACATTCAATACCGATGAAAGTAACTTCGAGCGCACCGTTCCCGGTTATTTCTATCGCCAGAAAGAAGATAAAACCTTGGCAAATGGCTCAGGCTGTGGTAACGAGACTGCCAGCGAACGCCTTATGATGCGTAAGTTTATGGTAGAATCCGTCCTTTATTGGATAAAAGAATATCATGTTGACGGCTTCCGGTTCGACTTGATGGGAATTCATGACATAGAAACGATGAACGAGATACGGAAGGCTGTAAATGCGGTCGATCCTACCATTTGCATTTACGGAGAGGGGTGGGCTGCCGAGGCGCCTCAGTATCCGGCTGACTCCTTGGCAATGAAGGGAAATATAGCACAGATACCCGGAGTTGCTGTCTTTTCTGACGAGCTGCGTGACGGGCTTTGCGGACCTGTAGGCGATAAGCGCAAAGGAGCTTTTCTTGCCGGAATTCCGGGAGGGGAGATGAGCGTAAAGTTCGGCATAGCAGGCGCTATCGAGCATCCGCAAGTACAGTGCGATTCGGTTAATTATACTCAAAAGCCGTGGGCGAAACAGCCTGTGCAAATGATCAGTTATGTTTCCTGTCACGACGGGCTGTGTTTGGTAGACCGACTGAAGGCAAGCATGCCGGACATCACTCCCGAACAACTTATACGTCTCGATAAACTGGCACAGACTGTGGTCTTTACTTCACAAGGTATTCCGTTTATTTACGCCGGAGAAGAAATCATGCGTGATAAGCAAGGCGTGGACAATAGTTATAAGAGCCCGGATGCAGTGAATGCCATCGACTGGCGGCGCAAAACCACCAGCGCAGATGTTTTCATGTATTATAAACGATTGATCGATCTGCGTAAATCTCATCCGGCCTTCCGCATGGGAGATGCAGGACAGGTTCGAAAACATCTGGAATTTCTTCCTGTGGAAGGAAGCAACCTGATTGCTTTCCGTCTGAAAGACCATGCAAATGGAGATCATTGGGAAGATATCATCGTCGCATTTAATTCTCGTCCTACTCCTGCCAGGCTTACTATTCCGGTTGGTAAATATACAGTGGTATGTAAAGACGGAGTGATAGATGTACGTGGATTAGGCATACAAAACGGGCCGGAAGTTATTATTCCCAGTCAGTCGGCTTTGATTTTATATAAGTAAATTCAGTCTTTTGATAATCAAACAGAATAGAAGAATATGATTCAAAATACATTCAACATAGCGGGGGGCGTAGCACGCAACCCGCTTGTGCGTTTAGCTGCTCCCATCACGGCAACGATTTCAGCCGGAGAACACATTGCGATTGTAGGTCCCAACGGAGGAGGAAAAAGTCTTTTTGTCGATACGCTGATCGGTAAATACCCATTGCGTGAAGGGACGCTGCAATATGACTTTTCTCCTGCTGCCACCCAGACCGTCTATGATAATGTGAAGTACATCGCTTTCCGTGACACTTACGGGGCTGCCGATGCTAATTATTACTATCAGCAACGCTGGAACGCCCACGATCAGGACGAAGCACCCGATGTTCGTGAAATGCTGGGAGAAATTAAGGACGAACAACTGAAACAAGAACTGTTTGAGCTTTTTCGCATTGAGCCGATGCTCGATAAGAAAATAATTCTTCTCTCCAGTGGCGAACTGCGTAAATTCCAGCTGGTCAAAACTCTGCTGACAGCTCCCCGTGTATTGATTATGGACAATCCGTTTATTGGTCTGGATGCACCTACCCGCGAGTTGCTGTTTTCTTTACTCGATCGCTTGACAAAAATGTCGTCCGTACAGATTATTCTGGTATTGTCAATGCTGGATGATATTCCTTCATTTATTACCCATGTAATTCCTGTGGATAAAATGACGGTGTACCCCAAAATGGAACGTGAGGCCTATCTGGAAGCTTTTCGTTCCAGAGATGCAGCCGTTTCTTTTGATGAGTTACAGCAGCGTATCGTCAATTTGCCCTATGATGGCAATAATTACGATTCTGATGAAGTGGTCAAACTGAATAAAGTCAGCATTCGCTATGATGACCGCACTATTCTGAAAGATCTCGACTGGACGGTGCGGCGTGGTGAGAAATGGGCATTGAGCGGTGAAAACGGGGCCGGAAAATCTACTTTGTTAAGCCTTGTCTGTGCGGATAATCCGCAATCATATGCTTGTGACATCAGCCTTTTCGGGCGGAAGCGGGGTACAGGGGAGAGTATTTGGGAAATTAAAAAGCATATTGGCTATGTAAGTCCGGAGATGCATCGTGCTTATCTCAAAAATCTGCCGGCTATTGAAATCGTGGCCAGTGGGCTTCATGACAGCATCGGGCTTTACAAACGTCCCCAGCCGGAACAAATGGCCATCTGCGAATGGTGGATGGATATATTTGGTATTGCGGAATTGAAAGACAACCCTTTTTTGCAACTTTCCAGTGGAGAACAACGGCTGGCATTGCTGGCACGTGCTTTTGTGAAGGACCCGGAGCTGCTGATTCTGGATGAACCGCTTCACGGTCTGGATACTTACAACCGTCGTCGGGTAAAGAAGATTATTGAGGCTTTCTGCCATCGCAAAGACAAGACGATGATTATGGTGACTCACTACGAATCAGAGTTGCCGGGCACTATTACAGACCGTATTTTCCTGAAGAGAAACCGATGAAAATGGACTGTTGTCTGAAAAATAATGTTTAGCTCTGCCATTCCGAACTTAGTGAGGGATGACAGAGCAATTTAAAAGAGATTTTTCTTTAATTAATTGGATGGGTGAACCAAAAGCAAGCCCCTCTTCCCGGTTCCGATTCCACACCGATTTTCCCTCCCAGTTGCGTGACGATACTTTGGCAGATAGGCAGTCCGAGTCCCGTACCGGGAATAAAACTGTTGAGTTTTACAAATCGGGTGAAGATAGCTTCCTGTTTTTCCGGCTCTATCCCCATTCCCGTGTCCTGAACGGAGAATTTCACTTCGTTTCCGTCTATTTGGTAGTCGATGGTGATATTTCCTTCGGAAGTGAATTTTAGTGCGTTAGTCACAAAGTTCAGTAATACCTGATAAAGTCTGTTCTTGTCACTGGTGAACGTCAGTTCGGGTAAATTATCTTTCAGGCGGAGTTCTACTTGTGGACTAGTTTTCATTTGCATAGCCTGAAACAGATCGTTACAAAGCTGTTTCGCATTTACTCTTTCAGGAATAATGTCGAAAGTTCCCGCTTCGATTTTCGATAAGTCGAGGATATCGGAAATGAGCTGAAGCAACAACTTGTTATTATCTTCTATGATCGTGATATACTGATGCTTTTCTTCCTGATCCTCCGCCTCTTCCAGCATACTTGAGAAACCGACGATCGCATTGAGCGGAGTACGTATCTCGTGACTCATGTTGGCAAGGAAGGCCGATTTTAAACGATCCGCTTCTTCGGCTTTCTCTTTGGCTTTGATAAGCATTTGTTCGGTTTCTTTTAGTTGGGTAATATCAAAGTTGATACACAGCATTTCGATGACATTATCCTGCGGTCGGTAGTTGCGGACCAACACATTCACCCGTGTCCACGTATAACTTCCGTCGGCTCTGCGGATACGTACATCCCTGCATAATTTCGTACTTTCGCCTTTGACCACTTTCGCCAGAAAGTCGAGCATAACAGCCCGGTCCTCCGGATGAAAGTGAGAATGGATACCGATAATTTCCGGTAGGGGCGTGCCTTCCTCTTCTCCTACATTTTTATACCAGCTGCTTAAGGCATAACCATTGCGGCTTAACGCATCAAAATGAGCGTATCCAACCTTGGCATAATCTCCTACCAGTTCAAAGAAATTTTTAAATTCCTGAATTTTGTTGTAGGCGATGGTGTTTTCCGTCTTATCTACGTTTATCAACAGATAATTGATGGGCTGCCGGTCATGATCATAAAGTGTTGTTATTCTTGTTGTCAGATTAATGAAACCGGATGTTTTTTCCGATTCATAATATCCTTTGATTTTTGAAAAATCATATTGGAAGGTGAATTCAACCTCTTCATTATCTCTGATCTTTAGCTTTATTTCTTCGGGTAGTGCCGGATTCTCAAAGATATTGATACCAATAACTTTTTCTTTATGGGTGATATGGAACATTTCCAGTTCCTTTTTATTCAAGTCAAGCAGATAACCGTCTTTATTATACAGTTCAATGCCGACGGGAAGGTTTTTATAGATATTGTGCAGGATACGTTCACTGTTTTGCAGTGCCTGATAGGCGGAAGCCATGCGTGGACCATCTTGAGTTTCTGCTATTCCGTATATTTTGGTGTTTCCTTCCCCATCAGTTTCCTGAAAGCATATTTTACTGCGAATCCATACTTCCCCGTGGGGAGTATCGAGCAGGTACACCTCTTCAATGCTCTGTTGCAATTTATCGAAAGAGTAGC
>OJRX01003059.1_pt1 | contig 11990 bp, 10 predicted proteins | sample 1599301 | NCBI WGS metagenome assembly OJRX01 (sample SAMN04168656, study PRJEB22393) | human gut metagenome | biome: human gut microbiome; feature: stool | host: Homo sapiens | collected 2014-03-17 | reverse complement strand
AGAAGGAGGCATTGACAGATCAGCAGGTAGCCGTGCTTCTGGATACAGTCAAGGGGCTTCCTCCATATTTGTTTATTATGCTCGGTTTGTATTCCGGTCTGCGCCGGGAAGAAATTCTTGCACTGCAATGGGATTGTGTATTTTTGGACGAGGATACACCTTATCTATCGGTAAGGCGGGCTTGGCGTACAGAGCATAACAGACCCGTGATTTCTACGGTGCTAAAAACTCCGGCAGCAAAAAGGGATATTCCGATACCGAAGTGTTTGGTGGATTGTCTGAGAGAAGCGAAAGAAAATTCCATATCAGATTATGTGATCGCTGACAGCAAAGGAGAGCCGCTGGCTGCTTCGCAGTTTCAAAGAGTGTGGCAGTATGTAGTTGTCCGCTCCACTAAGCCCCGAAACTATTATAAGTATGTAAATGGGGAGAGTATCAAATATACGGTTACTCCAACGCTGGGTATGACCCAGAAGAATCAACCCAAAATCAAATATACGCTGGACTTTGATGTGACACCACATCAGTTGCGGCACACTTACATCACCAATCTTCTCTATGCTGGCGTTGATCCAAAGACAGTGCAATACCTTGCCGGACACGAAAACAGCAAAACAACTATGGACATCTATGCAAAAGTGAAGTACAATAAACCAGAGGAGCTGTTTGGGGTAGTAAATGGTGCGTTTCATCAGGCTATTGCTGAATGAAAAAATGCCGTTTTTTATGGTCCGCACACCGGATAACTGAGAGGCAGAAAGCCGGAAAATCCCGGAGTATCAAGGGAAAACAGCTCAAAAACTCGCGCAGCCAGGTTTAAAGGCAGCTCGTCGCGCTCCGCAGTTCTCCAAGAGATAATTACGAGATTTTATCTCATACAATCAAGAACTCAAAGACTCAGAAGGTTTTACCTTCTGGGTCTTTTTTTAATCAATATGCTAGATTAGCTTATGATCTTGCCAAAGTATAGAGGAGAATAAATATGAAGTTACTATTTGGAACGGGGAACCAGGCAAAACTGAACGTGATGAAAATTCGATTAAAGCCACTTGGAATTAATCTTATTGGACTAGAAGATCTGAAAAAGGAAGGATACACGGCTCCAAGCGTGCCAGAAACTGGAAATACGCCACTAGAAAATGCGAGACAGAAAGCAATGGCGTATTATCAGGTATTTAAAATGCCAGTGTTTTCCTGCGATTCTGGCCTGTATTTTGATGAGGTTCCAGATGAAATTCAGCCTGGAGTTCATGTTCGCAATGTAAATGGACGCTGTCTGTCAGATGATGAAATGATTGCATATTATACAGGATTGGCAAAACAGTACGGGAATCTTACCGCATATTACCAAAATGCAATCTGTCTTATACTGGATGAAACACAGATTTTTGAAACTATGGATCCTTCAATTGCAAGCGAACCATTTCTTCTGACAGATACACCTCATAGTAAAATCAGGAAAGCAGGATTTCCACTGGACTGTATTTCATTAGATCTGAAAACAGGAAAATATTATTATGACTTGCCAAAAGAGGAGTTAGAGCAGCTGGCAGTTGAGGATGGGGTGCTTGCGTTTTTTGAGGGAGTTATAAGCCATGGTGACAGGAACGTTGGCTTTTAAAGTGTCCCTGCTGGTTTAATATGTGTCCACCAAAAATCATAATATTTAATTATGTAAGACGCAGTGCCAGGTACTCGTACAATTGAACATACAATAAAGAATGTTGACTTTCTGCCTAGTAGATGTATAATATAAATAAAATTATCATAAAATAATTTATCATAATTCGATTTATTATAAGGAGGGTCTACGTATGAGATTCATAGGCAGAAAAAGCGAGCTGAGTAAGTTGGATGCAGAATATAACCGTGATAGCAGCTTTGTGGTTATCTATGGCCGCCGTAGGGTTGGAAAGACAACGCTTATTAAAGAATTCTTGAAGGAGAAAACTGCATTCTATTTTCTTGCCACGGAGGAATTGGAAAGCCAGAGCATGAAGCGACTGGCGGGTGTTGTGGCTCGTACAACGAAAAATACATTACTGCAAAAAGCAGTATTTACAGATTGGGTGGATTTGTTTCAGGTGATTGCTGACTATAAGCCAGAAGAAAAGAAGGTACTTGTCATTGATGAGTTTCCGTATCTTGTAAAAACCAATTCGGCTTTTCCATCTATCTTGCAAAATGTTTGGGATGAGATTTTGAAAGACAGTAATGTGATGTTGATCCTGTCAGGTTCTTTCATCAGCATGATGCAGAAACATGCTCTGTCTTATGACAGTCCTTTGTATGGTCGCAGGACAGCACAGATGCGCTTGGCACCATTGCCGTTTACGGATATATATGCTGTTCAGAAGATGCCTTTTGATCAGGCTGTAGAACAGTATGCCGTAACAGGCGGCATTCCGAAATATCTGGAGTTTTTTGAAGATGGACGTCCTTTGGAAGAACAGCTCAAAGATACTGTTTTGTCCAAAAGTGGTTTCTTATACGAGGAACCTAATTTCTTGTTGAAAAGCGAGTCAGTGACAGCAGTTAACTACTTTTCAATCATTAAGACAATTGCGGATGGAAATCATAAACTTGGCAAGATTGCCGGCATACTTGGGCAAGAAACATCTTCGCTGACGCCATATCTGTCTACACTTTTAGATTTGGGCTTTATAGAGAAGCGAACGCCGATAACAAAAAAGAATCCGGAAAAATCTCGCAAAGGATTGTATTTCATTGCAGATAATTTTATCCGTTTCTGGTTCCGTTATGTTTATCCCTACAAAGGAGAGCTAGAATTGGACAATATGCAGATTGTACTGGATGAGATGCATAAGGATTTTCGGGAGAAATTTGTAGCATTTGTTTATGAGGACATCTGCAAGACTATTTTTGTGGAGCTGTGCAGGAATGAGGAGATTACTTTTACACCATCCCGTAGCGGCTCCTATTGGTTGAATGATTTTGATGGTGATACGGAAATTGATGTAGTGTCCGTAGATCATCAAAACAAGCGAGTATTTGCTGGAGAGTGCAAATACCATGCGAAACCGGTAGATGCGCAAGTGTATTTCGCATTAAAAGAAAAAGTTAATAATGCTACAGAAATTCGCAAGGCTTTTCCGGGGTATGAGGTTATCTATGGCGTATTTAGTAAAAGTGGCTTTACGCAGCGTATGCTGGATATTGCAAAGGAAAGTGCCGATATTCTTCTGGTTAATGAGGATCATTTGGTGTAAGACCATGGTGACAGGTACCAAGCCTAGAATGGTCGTATGAAATGACGCAGTGCCAAGTACTCTTACAATTTTCAGCCATAGAATGACCATTGTAAGAGTGCTTGGCAGCAAGTTCTTGCTATATCATTTTGGAATAAAAGCTGTTATCATATTGAAATACCACGGGGACACTAATTGAGCCAGTGTACCCAATAAAAGAGCTGGCATCCCTGTCCCTTTGGCAGTTAAATTCCATATTCATTAAATAGCTTTGTCCGAAATGCTGGATCTGCAATCGCTTTTGGAATTTCAGAGCCTCTATTTTCCTGTAACAATCTCTCATAAAGCATATTAACACGCTGCTCACCTTGTTGTACTCCGTCCTTTCTGGCTGAGTTTATGGAATCATTCCAGTCGCGGATTGCTTTTTCTCGGTTTCGATACATAGCCATTAATGTTTCATTGCTGCTAGCTTTTTTTAAACGCTCATATGCTTCCTCAAATGTTTTATTTTCTTCAATCAATTTTTCATACACCTCCTGTTGACCAGAGTTAATAAATAGTGCCCATTGATCTCTTGCAGTTAAGCCAGAAAGCTCAAAAGTTTCAACTTCTTTTGTTTGAGATAATTCGCTGACTGCTTTGCGTAGCTCAAAGAATGAAATTTTGAAAGTTTGTCTGTATATTTCATTTGTTTCTTCATCTTTAAGAACAAAGCTTCTGTAGTAACGGGAATCTTTGTATAAGTCAAAACACAACAAATGGCTTACTTTCTTCCTGACCGAATACCTGTTTAAATACGATATCAGAAGTCAGGGGTAATAATTGTACAGTTTCTAAGTTATCGTTCATCAATAAGTCCTCCATTTTATGTAGTTCCGAATTTCGGTACTTATCTGATGTATTTTGTGCTATCTGGCTTTTTCTTTTGTACCTTAAAGTATTCCTTTATATTATGAGAATATCACGAGGGTGATATTTTTGCAAGTGTTTGTCAATAAAAAAATAGAAACATATAGGTTGCATTAAATCCGCAATTTTTCAGCAGGAGTTTCTAGGAATGAAGGAGTCAAAAAGATCCATTGCCCCTGTCCCTCCTGGCTTAAGTGAGAAAAAAAGTCCAGTAAGACATCATGTGTATTCTTGACAATATCAATAGATAAAATTAATATAACAGTGTGATATAACATTGTTATATTTTTTGCAGCATTGGAGGATGAATCATATGTCAGTAAAGGCAGAGAAAACCAAGGAAAAAATATTGGACACAGCACTTAGACATTTTTTAAAAGACGGATTCAGTGGAGCATCTTTGAGGAATATTGTGAAAGATGCCGGACTCACAACAGGAGCATTTTATAAGTACTATCCGACGAAGGAAATGCTTTTTGATGCATTGACAGATCCTTATGTGGAGCACATTTATGAAATATATGATGGAATCTTAGCTGAATTTGTAGAGCTTTCTGCCGATGAGCAGACAAGGAATATGTCTGGAACCTCAAGTGATGGAATGGATCAGATGATCGATTATATATATGATCACTACGATAATTTTAGATTGCTCTTAAAATGTGGAGACAGCGGAAAGTTCGAAGATTTTATCCATAACATGGTAGAGCGGGAGGTGGAAGCAAGCCAGAAATATATGAAGACAATGCGTGATGCAGGAATAGAGTTCCCAGCTGTTAGCAAAAGTCTTATGCATATGATTTATACAGGATTTTTCTCATCAGTACTGCAGATTATTGAACATGACATGGATAGGGAAACGGCAAAGAAAAATGTATACCAGTTAAGGGAATTTCAAACTGGTGGCTGGGAGCGATTGTGGAATATCAAATTCCCGGCTGAAGATAAATAAGATTTTCAGAATAATAAAATAAGGTGGCTTATGCCGGTGAGCCATCTTATTTATTATAGATAGGTTAGCCAAAACTAATTTGGATTGCCTGAGCAAAATTATAGTAAGGGAGTGTGTTTGCATGAAAGAAAAGAAGAGGTCTGCCGCCAGTTGGATACTGGAGTGGGCGGGACAAAAAAGAAGTGCCTATGTATGGAGTGTAGTGCTTGCGGTAGGAAATGTTATTTTCAAAATAATTCCATATTTTATTATCGCAAATGTCGTAACAATGTTTTTGGATGGCAGTAAGGAATTTAAAGAATATCTGATTATGGCAATATGGATTGCGCTGTCGTTTATTATAGCAGAGCTTTTTCATTCACTTTCTACATCGCTCTCTCATAAAGCAACGTTTACTGTACTTGCAAATATACGAAAATCTTGCTGTGAAAAGCTGGCGAGGGTGCCGCTTGGATATGTGAAGGATACACCATCAGGTACATTCAAAAATATCATGGTGGAAAGAATTGACAGTATTGAGACAACACTGGCACATATTGTACCGGAATTTACTTCTAATCTGCTGGCGCCGGTCATTATCCTAATTTATTTCTTCATGACAGATTGGAGGCTGGCATTATTGTCATTAGTGCCGGTGGTGGTTGGATTTCTTTCTTATTTTGGCATGATGATTGATTATAAACCGAGTTTTGAAAGAACGGTTAAGACAACAAAGGATCTGAATGATGCAGCAGTGGAATATATTGATGGAATTGAAGTCATCAAAGCATTTGGAAAAACGGAAAGCTCTTATGCCAAATTTACAAAGGCAGCTATGGAATATGCAGATTCCTTTATTTCGTGGATGAAACGCTGCTCGATCTTTCATGCACTGCTGATGGTTGTGACACCGTATACATTATTGACAGTTCTTCCATTTGGAGCACATTATGTGGAAAATGGAACACTGACGATTTCAAGTTTTGTTATGTGTATCATTCTGTCACTTGGAATTGTAGGACCGATTATTACAGTAGGTTCTTATACTGATGATCTGGGTAAAATCAGTGTGATTGTTGATGAGGTGGTTGGAATTCTAAAACAGCCAGAGCTTAAAAGACCTGAAAAGAGTACCGCAGCTCCAAAGGATAATTCCATCACACTTACCGATGTCAAGTTTGGTTATCATGAAAGGGAAATCCTGCACGGAGTGAATATGAAGCTGGAGGCTGGTACGGTCAATGCAATTGTGGGACCATCAGGAAGCGGTAAATCAACGATTGCAAAGCTGATCGCTTCTCTTTGGGACGTAAACAGCGGAAGTATCAAGATCGGCGGCGTGGATGTAAAACAGATGTCATTTACTGATTTTAATCAGAAAATTGCATATGTGGCGCAGGATAATTATCTTTTCAACGAGTCGGTTCGCGAAAACATCAGACAGGGTAATCAAAATGCCACTGATGAGCAGATCATTGAAGTAACAAAAAAGAGTGGCTGCTATGATTTTATCATGCAACTTGAAAATGGATTTGATACAATTGTCGGAGGAGCCGGAGGACATCTTTCCGGAGGTGAGAGACAGCGTATTTCGATTGCAAGAGCTATGCTTAAAGATGCACCAATTGTTATCCTTGACGAGGCAACTGCATACACAGATCCTGAGAATGAAGCTATTTTGCAAAATTCTATAGCAAGACTTGTCGCAGGAAAGACTCTCATTGTTATCGCACACAGACTTTCTACAGTCAAAGACAGCGATCAGATATTTGTTGTGAATGACGGAAATATAGCAGCACATGGCATACATAATGAGCTTCTTGCATCATGCCCTCTTTATAAAGAAATGTGGAATGCACATATATCTTCCAAAGATACCGTAAAGGAGGAAAACTAATATGTTTGAGATTCTGGCAAAATTCTTTAGGTTTTCTGGAAAAGAAAATGAAAATAAATTCAAACTGTCCATAGTGATCGGTCTTGCAGAAGCCCTTGCTTCTGCGATGAAGATACCGGCTATCATGTATGTACTGATCGGATTGATAAGTAAAGAAACCATGGGAAAATATATAATTGGTTCAATTGCTATTATGGGAATTGCCGTTACAGTCGATATTATCTGTAAGAGGTTTTCAACCGTGCTCCAGACAGAAGGTGGGTATAATGCAAGTGCTTTTACGAGGATAAAGATAGCAGAACATCTTCGTTATCTTCCAATGGGATATTTTAATTCAAACAGTATAGGTGAGATTTCTTCTGTTACAACGAATACTATGGAAGTGCTTGGTGATATTGCAGCTAGAGTTGTGATGCTGACAACACAGGGTATTCTGGAAACAACTATGATTGTTCTTATGATTCTCATTTTTGATTGGAGAATTGGTCTGATATCAGCAGCTGGTGTATTCATTTTCTTTGTAATCAACTCAATCATGCAAAAGGCTGGAAAGAGTGATTCAGAGAAAAAAGTTCAGTGCGATACTGAATTGATAAGTCAGATCATGGAATACATCCAGGGAATATCAGAAGTAAAATCATACAATCTCCTTGGAAAACAGGCGAAAAGACTAAATGATGCAAATGAAGCATGTGCGAAGATAAACACGAAGATGGAGCTTTTGTTTGTGCCATATCATTTTCTTCAGGGAGTAGTTACGAAGATTACAGGAGCAATCATTGTGATCGGCAGCGCGGCATTTTATATAAACGGAACAATGAGTGCTGTTTATGCAATCGGTATGACGATATCAGCATTCATGCTGTATTCAAGCCTTGAGTGTGCCGGAAACTACTCATCACTTTTGCATGTGGTAAGCGTGTGCGTAGATAAGGCAAATGCAATTCTTGAGCTTGATACGATGGACATTGACGGAAAAGAAATCAAGCCGCAAAATTGTGATATTAAACTTGACCACATTTCGTTTTCCTACGACAAGAGAAAAATCATTGACGATGTATCGCTTTCAATTCCAGAAAAGACAACAACAGCAATCGTTGGTCCATCTGGTGGTGGTAAATCTACATTGTGTAATCTGATCGCAAGATTCTGGGACGTAGATGAAGGCAAAGTGACACTTGGTGGTGTAAATGTGAAGGATTACAGCATGAACAATCTGATGAACAATTTTTCCTTTGTATTTCAGACTGTATATTTGTTTGCCGATACGATTGAAAATAATATCAAATTTGGTCGTCAGGATGCAACACACGAGGAAGTTGTAGCAGCTGCAAAGAAAGCATGCTGTCATGAATTTATAAGTCAACTTCCGAATGGTTATGATACAGTGATTGGAGAGGGTGGTTCATCGCTTTCAGGAGGCCAGAAGCAGCGCATTTCTATAGCACGTGCTATTATGAAGGATGCGCCAGTCGTCATATTAGACGAGGCAACAGCCAACGTTGATCCAGAGAATGAAAAGGATTTGATGGATGCCATAGAAGCACTTACAAAAGAAAAGACAATTATTATGATTGCACACAGATTAAAGACTGTTCGTTATGCAGATCAGATAGTAGTAGTTGATAAAGGACGAATTGCACAGCAGGGAACACATGAGCAGCTGATGACGCAGGACGGTATATATAAGAGATTCGTAGATGCCAGAGAACAGGCAGTAAGCTGGAAACTGGCTCCTTGTCCCTTGGCTCAAAAATAAATTGGATTCTTCCAATTGAATAAATATTGTTATGCAGGGCGCATCCGAAAGGGTGCGCCCTATTTTCACCACCTAAAAAGATCTATTGCCCCTGTACCCCGGTTTCAAAATGTGTTGCATTTTATTGAAAATAATGATAATATGAAAGCGAAGTTAAAAAACGTGAGTAATTAAAAAAAGAAAGGAGAATTATGAAGATGAAGAAAAGTCTTGTATTTGGAATATTATTATCTATATGTATGACAATTCCAACCATGGCGGATACTTCAAATAGTGGTATAGTTATTGAACCAATATCGTCATTGCAGGAACAATTAGAAGAAATGACAGAAGAACAGAAAGTAATTGCAATTGAAAAATATTACAGTGTGGAAGATGAAAAGATCGTTGAAACTAGAGCGTCATGGTATCAGTTGGGGGGATTTTATATGCCTCAACAGTCTGCACAAAATAATTGTGTGGCAGCATGTTGTTATGCGACAATGCGGTGGTTGACTGGAATAGAAGTACCGATGGGAGCTTTGTTTGGGGGTGGAGCAGCGTCATTATCACAGGCACAGTCATATTTAAATAGTGCGCAAAGTGCTAATGTATATGTGGCAATGTCATCAACTGTTTCGTTAGATGCGATGAAAGCTAATTTTTATACCGCAATAGCAGGACATAATGCACCACCTATAATTAGTGCAACTATGTCGACAGCAGATGGATGGCCGTATGCGCTTAATGCACATGCAATGTGCATTACAGGGATTACAAGTGACCGTGGAATGGTAATGGTAGCGGATTCATACATTCCATGGGTAAATGGAAGTGCAAGCACTCAGTATGTAATGCCGTCAACTAGTGTAAAAAGTGCAATTGCAAGACGTGGAATAGGATACATATTTTAAAAGTTAATAAAAGAGGGCATATTAAATTAAATATGCCTTTTTTTCTTCTTAATAATACAGAAAGCGTGATATTATGATAAGAAAAATAATGTGGATTTTAATTTTAATAGTTAACGTTGTAGTACAAAATGATATAAATTATGTTGAGAGGCAATCTTATTTGCCCAATATAGAAATATCAGATGTGGCAGAGGAAAGTAAAAATGTAGATGGAAATGAGACATTTTTATTATATGAAGATCAATGTATACAGGATGCAAATCCGTGGAATGAAGAAAGCAAAGTGAAAGAACTTCCAGTATATTATAATGCATCATGTTATGGGGAAGATGAAAAAGTAGATAATTTTAATGAAGATGAGTTAAAAGAACAACTAAAAGATATGGCAGAAAAATTCGGAATTAAATATGAAGATAGTAAAGTGAAAAAACAAGGGGGATTAGATCAGGAAATTTTGGAATGGATTCAAGAAAAAGAGGGAGGCATAGCAAACGAGTATTTATATTTTAATGAGTGTTCGATATCAGAGAAAGGTATTCAGGTAATTGTAAAAGATAATAAAGATACTGTAATCATTTTTTCACCATCCTTAGTATTGGAAAAATGTCAAAAAGAAAACGAGTATGACCAAATAGTTTTGATTGCAAAGCAGTTACAAGAGATGTTTCCGAAAATTTGTGGAGTGGATAAATATCAGTATGATATAAATGGTGGGGATTATACTATAGACGGAAGGCAAAAATGGAGAATTGCTTTCGTGTTAAAAAAAGAGTCAGTGGAAGAAAAGAACATAATTAATTATAATTTTCATCGTATAGAGGTTTCTTTAGATGAGAATTATAACGTGTATTCTATAACTATTCATAATGAAAATTTAAATAATAAAATAGGCGATTATCCCATAATAACAGTTGAGGAAGCGAAAAATCGACTTTTGGAACAACGGTATTGGACGAGTGCTACATACCCACCAAATCAGGATAATATTTCTAAGATAGAGCTTATTTATAAAACAAGCAATTATCACAAATATTTTGCCCCATATTATTGTTTTTGGGTTTCTAATGGTGAAAAAATGCAAAATGGTCTAGAAATATATTCAGCGTTTTATATATCGGCAATCGAAGAAAAATATTTAAAATAAATAGTATTGAATATATTGAAAAAAACACTTGATTATATGGAGAGTAGAGAAAAACGATGAATAGAAAAAATATTGTAGCACTTTTTCTGATAGTATGTATAGTATTTATTAATATAGAAATTAAGGTGCAGGCAGAAGTAATAGATGGAAAAATTGATTGGGAATCGGCTACGATTTTAACAATATATGATGAAAAGATATTTTTTTCTATATATGATAAAATTACAGATAGGACGGTATATTTTCAATATAATGTAGAATCGGATAAATGCAATAAGATTGGGGAAATAGATAATCAGGAGATTTCATCTGGCGACATTGCATATAACAATGATGCAATATTTTTTTGGATTAGTAAGAAAAAAGAGAGGAATATATATAATGCTATTTTATATAGCCTTGATTTGAAAAGATCAGAGTTAAAGCCTATCACAGCTATAGAAGTAAATCAACCTTTAATTTATGTGGAATATTTGGATGGCGTAATATCGTACATTGGAAAAATTTATGGGAAATATGGAAAAGGAATTTTATATCGTGAAAATGAAAAAAGACAAGCAAATATAGTTAAAAATTATAATAATAAGAATAATAAAGGGGAGTTTATTGAACAATTTACAGTTGATCAGGAGTTAATATATGTATATGTAACAAATTATGATTATGGACAGAAACAGTCATACATAGAAGTATACAATAAAGAATTAAAAAAAATAAAACAAATAATGCTGGCAATAAATGAAAAAGATAGTATGATATTATCTATGAAAATCTATGAAAAGTATATATATATGAAATATTGGGACAACTCAGGTTTTTTGGCAAGGATAGAAGATAAAGGTATTACTGTGCTACTTGAATGGGATGCATATTTAGCACTTGATATTTGTGAAACATTGAATGAGAGTAATAAATTTTTTTTATATTCAAGAAATACTGGAAAGGTGTGGTTAGTAGATAGTAAAAGGGAAGTAATTGATGAACTAGATCTGAGATGCAGTAATTTACGACATATGCTAGTAGATAATAAAAATGAAAATATTTTATATGAGTTGTATCAACAGAATGGAAGTTGCAAGGTGTATTATCAGCCGATAGGAGAAATTGATATTTTATCAAGTTATTCATTACGATAATTGAGCTATGGGTACATCGCAAAAGACTGGAGTGATAGGGACGGCAAAGCAGTAAAAAAAGAGTATACGAAATAAACGGATTAAAAGAATAAAAATAGTCCGTAACATA